>MTLE01000034.1_pt1 | contig 279845 bp, 270 predicted proteins | sample 1982461 | NCBI WGS metagenome assembly MTLE01 (sample SAMN05712605, study PRJNA340218) | biofilm metagenome | isolation source: sample SPL anode biofilm adapted to -200 mV | place: USA | collected 2012-02-03 | reverse complement strand
TTATCGGGTGAACATCAACGGCTTTGCAAGCCGCCCCACAATTAAAAGTTAGATTTACAACTTAACTAGGAGATAGCATGGAAATGCATCAAATTGCAAAATTGATTCAAGAGAAATATCGCTTCACTCATAAACCAACAGATGACGAAATCACAAAAATATTACGTCTCGTAAAATTTGAACTATTAATAAATGAAACCATTTCAGAAAAAGCACTTGAAAAAATAATTCTTGATGTTCTACAAGGAAAAGAAAGAGCTATATTTGAAAGTGCAGAAATGAGTAGTTCATCTAGTATTTTACAACAAATTATAATCGCAGCCAAAAAACGATGACTCCAGAACAATTCAACTACTTTAGCGAGAAATATCTCAACAAAAAGACTGCAATGGACTATTCATTCTTAAGGCTTTTAGAAAGCCTTAAGAATCAAGTTCCTGATCCAGTATTGAATACTAATTTCAACGAATGTGCAGCTAAATCATCAGATTTCATTACTGAATTTGAGTTATTCATAACAAACATTTCTTCTGATGGGTATTATTTATCAGAGCTTCAGATTAGCGATGTATTAACCAGCATAGAAAACGTACTTGAATGGTTTATAAATCTATCGCAAGCTCTTGATACCGTAGCAAAAAAACTAAATATACCTAATCCATTAATTGCGACTAATTTTTTCAAAACATCACAATTATTACTAAAGACATATAGAAAAGATATAGCGAAAAAAATAGAGCTGAAATATAAAGAAAACAATTTATCGATAGAGGGATTCATGAGCAAAGATAAAGTAAAATTCAAAACAACCAAATATGATTTACCTTCTGTCATTGGTGGGTTCATTCTCTTATTTGTGGGTATAATTTTAAGCTTTGCCATTGGACTGCAAACCGGTATGCAATACTGGATAGCCAGAATAATAATATCATTGGGTGCAGGATTTCTAATTTCTGGGTTTGGTAAAAGTTACGTTAGTGCTGATTTTAAATTTAAGGGGGCTGTAATTACATCTTGTGGTGCAGTCGCTGTTTTTTTAATTCTTTATTTCTTCAATCCAGCAAACAGCCCTAATTACACTCCTGATAACATCACCTCTACCAAAACGATAGGTAAATCTAACAAATAATTTGTGTGGGACGCTAACGCGCCCCACAATTAGAAGTTAGATATTTTGAAAGTTAAGGTGAAAAATGGACTCTTACCTAAAAGCAGCAATAAATGACTTATACAGTGAAGGAGATGACTTTATTCTCCTTGGCTTAACTGGAAGAACAGGTAGTGGATGCTCTACAGTAGCATCCATCTTAAAATCAGACAAACATGAAATTAATCACTCATTATTCATTGGTGACAATCCAGTAAATAATGAAAATAGAAAGCAAAAAATCATTGCGAAAGTGTTTAATGCAAGCTGGGAACCTTTCGTATTACTACAGGTAAGATCATTAATAACTTTAATGATCGCACAGAGTAAAATACCAAAAAAACTAAACAACACTTTAGATCAATACAACATTACAAACGATAACTTTGAAAAAATAAAAGAAATATTGTCATCAATAAAAGCAGCAAAAGCATCAATAGACAAAGACATAAAAGAAAACCCAACTATAACAAAAGACAGAGCACAAGAGATTATTAATTTCTTTTCTAAAGAACTACCGAGTCAATGTGCTAATATTAGGCTTCTTTTGGGTGAAAGCAATTTTATTCAGCTATATCAATATGTTGGTAAAAATATAAGAACATCAGGTCATCCATACGTCACTGATGAAAAAAAAGGAAAGGCATTCACTTTAGCTGACCATATTAACGCATGTATAAAAATAATCAGACAATGTAGCAAAATACTGGAGAGAAATACTCTAATTGTCATTGATGCTATAAGAAATCCTTTAGAAGCATTATTCTTTCAAGAGCGATATTCTTCATTCTATTTAGTTGCTGTAACATCTCCTGATGAACAAAGAAAAAGCAGATTGCGGTCTATCGGTTTGCATGATGAAGATATCAATTCAATTGATGAACAAGAATATCCCGCTAAAGATGTATCAACAAATTCGGCATATACAGTTCAAGATATTGAGTCATGCTTGCAAAGAGCCGATATATACATAAACAATCCAGATGAAAAACATCATGTTACTAAATTCAATAACTTAGCGAATCAGCTTATTCGTTTTGTAACTTTAATGAGAAGACCCGGAATAATTACACCCACAGCAGTAGAACGGTGTATGCAACTTGCTTATACAGCAAAAATCAATTCTGGATGTATATCAAGACAAGTCGGAGCAGCAATTACTGATTCAAATTTTTCTATTCGTGCTATCGGTTGGAATGATGTTCCGCATGGGCAAGTTCCATGTAGTTTACGAAATCGTTATGACCTTACGGATGGTTTAGATATTAACGCATACAGTACATTTGAAAAAAACAATGAAAGCTTCATCAATCATATAAAAAGTGGCAATGTTCAGTTCGAAGAAGTACGCAAATCAAGAAACATATCATATTGTTTTAAATCCGAATACAATAAATTATTGAAAGAAAAAAATCAGGTTCACACCCGAGCCCTTCATGCTGAAGAAAATGCGTTTTTACAAATCACTAAGTATGGTGGCATTGGTATCGAAGGCGGATATTTATTTACTACAGCAAGTCCATGTGAATTATGTTCTAAAAAAGCATATCAATTGGGGATTTCAAAAATATTTTACATAGACCCATATCCAGGGATAGCTGTAAGCCACATACTTCAAGGCGGCACATCAAACCCCGAAATGGTTTTGTTTTCAGGGGCAATAGGTAGAGCTTTTCATCGTCTTTATTTACCAATAACTGCTTATAAAGATGAATTAAAAGCTTTAGCAACCGTCGAAAAAAATATCTAACAAAAACTTGAAACTGGACGGCACTTCGTGCCGCCATTTAAGTAAAAGTTAGCTGCTTATGAAAGTCAGTCGCTAATACTGGCTCGAATATCAGCAATTGTTAAAAACAGTTTGTTTGTCGAATCAATGAATGGTGTAAATCCAAACTTTTCATAAAAGCCAAGTGCACCATCTTTTGCGTCAACGATCACTACTGGGAATGCAACTGTTTCACTCGCTTGAAGTAGTCGGCTTAACGCATCAATGAGTAACCATTCGCCATAACCTTGTTTTGCATATCGTTTATCAACTGCAAGTCGAGCAATCAAACCACCAGAACTAGCATTTTGATGCTTTTTTTGCAGTTTATCTGGTAAAGCACCTAAGTCGATGGGTGTCATAGTTAACGTGTAATAACCAATGACGCGTTCAGGCTGAGAACTATCTTCGAGTACAAAGGTTCTGGTGTTGTCCTTCTGTGACTGTTGGCTCGCCATGACTCTAAGATAGTTATTGAGTGGCTTTACCCCACAATCAATATAATGACGGTCATGTTTATTCTTATCTAAACGCACCGTCATCATTGAGTTTTGTCCTTGTAGCGTTGTGCCGCTTGTTGTAAACGCGCATTTGGTTTCACTGGCGCATCTAAAGCTTCCGCTAATAACATGGCATCACGTTGTGAAAGTTTTAACGCTCTTTCGCGTTCCATGATTTGCTTTGCACGATCAATCGCGGCATTTAAAACAAATGAGTTAATGCTAGTCATACCCGCAATCGCAGCTGCTTGAGCCAGTAACTCTTGTGTTTCTGCATCAACACGAGCTGTGATACGAGGTAATGCGGTTGCCATAATTGTCTCCTTATGTGTCAATGTGGCACAAGATAATTATGGCATAGATACAATTTTTAGTAAATGATGTGTCATGATGGCACATCATTTACTAACAAAAACTTGGTGTGGGACCTGGAGAGCACAAATGTTTAAACAACTCGAATGGGCTAAAAAGTTACAAGCAATTAGTCAGGCAGGTCATACATATTCTAAGGATAAATTTGATCAGGAACGATTTGATCAAATCCAACAAATTGCATTCGAAATGCTTTCTGAAATCAGCGATGAGCCTATAGAAAAAATTGCTAACTTACTCATTCCAGAAACAGGTTATCCAACACCTAAAGTGGATGTCCGTGCTGGTGTTATCCGCGATAACAAAATCCTACTCGTCCGTGAACGTGAAGACGGTTGCTGGACTCTTCCAGGCGGCTGGGCTGATGTATGTGAAACCCCTTCCCGTGGTGTGATCCGTGAGGTTCTTGAAGAATCGGGATTTGTTGTTCGTCAACCAAGATTAATTGCCGTTAAAGACAGAGATGTGCATCCTTATACACCAAAATACCCATTTCACATTTATAAGATGATCTTTCTATGTGAATTAGTTTCTGGTGAAGCGAAAGCAAATATCGAAATATCTGAGATCGATTTCTTCTCGTTTGATAACTTGCCAGAATTATCTCAGGGACGAACATTACCCGATGATATCAAACTCATTTTTGAGCATGCGAACAATCCGGCTCTAGATGTTTACATTGATTAACCATACAAAAACTTGGTGTGGGACGACTTCATGCGTAAATTTCTGTTCTCTATGTTGTTTTTTTGTGTCGGGTGCACGCAAATACCCAATAATGTAAAGCCTGTTCAAAATTTTGAGCTCAATCGTTATCTAGGCAAATGGTATGAGGTTGCCAGATTAGATCACTCCTTTGAGCACGGTTTAAGTAAAGTGACGGCTGAATATGCATTGAACAATAATGGCAGTGTTCAAGTCATTAACCGTGGATATTCTGAGAAAGATAAAAAATGGAAAGAGGCAATTGGTGTTGCTTATTTCATGGGCCCACCAGACCAAGGTTTGCTGAAAGTTTCATTTTTCCGGCCTTTTTATGGTACCTACGCTATCTTTGAACTTGACCATGATAATTATCAATATGCGCTGATTTCCGGGCCTGATCATTCATATTTATGGCTCCTATCGCGCTCACCTTCACTATCACCTACAGTTAAAGATTTTTTGTTACAAAAAGCCAAACAGGCAGGATTTGATACTCAAAATTTGATATTTGTGGCTCAATAAATAAGCGAGTACAACATGAATAATGTACTCGTTAAAAAGTTCATCAATGGCGGATGATTTCGACAAAAACCTAGCGACGACGCGGTTTGCCTGTTTTAGCTTTGTTGCTACCGCTTTGCCCAAGCGCTTTAGCGCGTAGGTTTTTCTTAGACGATTGACGTTTAGTGCTGCTCGCCTCTTCTTGCGCCATTGGATTCGGCTCAAAGCCTTCCATCCACTGCAGGATAAAATGTTCGCCAGTGAGTTTTTCTATGTCTTCGAGTAGGTATTTCTCTTTATGCGAGACCAACGAAACGGCCAGGCCCGCTTGACCTGCTCGGCCTGTTCGACCAATACGGTGAATATAGTCTTCGGCGTTATATGGCAGCTCATAATTGATCACGTATTGCAGTTGCTTGATGTCCAATCCACGCGCGGCCACATCGGTGGCGACAAGCGCACGCACTTGGCCGGTTTTAAACTCCTCCAAGCCGCGATCGCGAGCACCCTGGGATTTATCGCCATGTACCGCAGCAGCACTGATGCCATCTTTCTCAAGCTCTGTAGCAAGCTCATCCACCGCTTGTTTGGTACGAGTGAAGATAAGCACCTGTTGCCAATTTTTCGAGCCTATCAGGTACGCCACTAAACCCGCTTTGCGTTTGTTGTCGACTTCGTAAAAGCGTTGCTCAATTTTCGCTACCGTCGCATTTCGTTCGGCGACCTCGATCAGTTTTGGCTGCTTTAAAATGGTTTTGCTCAGGGCAAACACGTCATCGTTAAAGGTTGCGGAGAAGAACAAGGTTTGGCGCGTTTCGGGTAGGCGTTTCAGGATGCGCTCGATATCGACAATAAAGCCCATATCCAACATGCGATCCGCTTCATCGAGAACCAGTGTCTCAACCGTGCTTAGGTCGATCAGCTCTTTGATGGCAAGTTCCAGCAAACGGCCCGGTGTAGCCACGAGGACATCACAGCCTTCGTTTAACGCATCAATCTGCGGGTTAATACTCGCTCCACCGTAAGCCACTACTGAGTTGAGACCTAAACCTTGACTGTATTTCACAAAGCTTTGGTGTACTTGTTGAGCCAGTTCCCGCGTTGGCGTCAGCACTAACACACGGATGGCTTTTTCAGATGTTTCCCGAACGAGGTGACGTTGAATCAATGGCAAGGCAAATGCGGCAGTTTTACCCGTACCCGTTTGCGCCCCCGCCATGACATCGTGACCTGCAAGAACTTCTGGGATCGCCGCTTGTTGAATCGGCGTTGGCGTTTGATAACCAAGTGTATCGAGGACAGCCAATAAATCCGTGTGAAGACCCAGGGTGGAAAAACTCATAAACAAGCACCGCTTACAATAAATTAAGACGGCGCTATTGTAGCATCGAAACCTTAAAAGTCTGAGATGACTCTCAGCGAGAACCGTATTCCTGCTAATTGCGTTTCCGGGATATCGGGTGAACATCAACACTATCGCACCCCACAAGTGGAAATAGTATTTGGAGGCATTGTGAGAACAATTTTATTGATTATGTGCGCAGCTTTACTCAGTGGCTGTTTGGGAATGCCGAAATCGGTAAAACCAGTATCGGAATTTGAACTGAACAATTATTTGGGTAAATGGTATGAGGTGGCTCGCCTTGACCATTCATTCGAAAGAGGTTTAAGTCAGGTAACGGCTGAATATAGTATGCGAAATGATGGTGGTGTTTCGGTACTCAATCGTGGTTACTCCGAGACTGAAAACAAGTGGAAAGAGGCGGAAGGCAAAGCCTACTTTGTTAATAGTCCAATGGACGGTTATCTCAAAGTCTCATTTTTTGGTCCATTTTATGGCTCTTATGTGGTGTTTGAATTGGATCGAAAAAATTACAGCTATGCTTTTGTTTCAGGACCTAATACCGACTATCTATGGTTACTCTCGCGAACTCCGTCAGTCGAGCCAGAAGTAATGGAAAAGTTCATCCAAATGTCGAGAGAACGGGGTTTTGATACGAATCGATTGATTTACGTTCAGCAGCAGAAAGCTGTTTTAGTCTTTTGAAGCGTGAACGAGTGAATCGGGGTAAAACCAATGTGTCATTATGGCACATCAATAAGGAGGTTTTCTGCATTGGATATTCCACGGATTTTCAACATCACCGAAAGTGCTCACCGCATCCATAATCCGTTCACACCCGAAAAACTCGCCACTCTCGGTGAGGCGCTGCGTCTGGAAACTGGAACCCGGATGCTCGACCTCGGCAGCGGTTCGGGAGAGATGCTGTGCACCTGGGCACGCGATTACGGAATCATCGGGACTGGCATCGACATGAGTCAGTTGTTCACTGCGCAGGCGAAACGCCGCGCTGAAAAACTCGGTGTCGCCGATCAAGTCGAGTTCATCCATGGCGATGCGGCCGGCTTCATCTCTGACGAGAAGGCCAGTGTGGCCGCCTGTATCGGAGCTACGTGGATTGGCGGGGGCGTCGGCGGCACCATTGAGCTTCTGGCGCAGAGCCTCTGTCCCGGCGGGATCATCCTCATCGGCGAACCCTACTGGCGACAGTTACCGCCAACGGAGGATGTTGCCAAGGGGTGTCAGGCCAGCTCAATCTCTGACTTTCTCCTGCTTCCGGAACTTCTCGCGTCTTTCGGCCACCTCGGTTATGACGTCGTGGAAATGGTTTTGGCAGACCAAGACAGCTGGGACAGATACGAGGCGGCCAAATGGCTCACCATGCGCCGATGGCTTGAAACCAATCCAGACGACGAATTCGCGAAAGATGTTCGAGCCCAACTAACCTCGGAACCCGTGCGTTATGCAACTTACACGCGTGAATACCTGGGCTGGGGCGTGTTCGCGCTGATGGCGCGGTGCTGAGGTTAAGTTCTTCTTTGTCATTGTAAGCCTCGGCGAAACATTGAAGACCTGTTAACTGGTGCTATAATCAGGTCTATCATGGTTAAATCGAGATGCCAAAATGCAAGTCAAATTCTCTGAAGATGTGGTTCCATTGTCCGATCTCAAAGTGAACCCAGGCAAAATTGTTAATCAAGCTGTTGAAACTCAACGCCCTATTCTTCTTACCAGCAGAGGCCGAGGTGTCGCAGTAGTTCAGTCTTTAGCTGAATACGAAACGCGAGAAGAAGAATGCGCTTTTCTAAAAGCAATTGCTCAGGGTCTTACGGATGCTCAAGAAGGCAGAACAATGTCACTTGATGATGCCAAGAAGAAACTGGGTTTGCGCTAATGATAATTACGCTCACCGATTCTGCTTACGAAGATCTTATCGATATTAAAGAGCACTATATACTTGAAGGCGTCGAACATATTGGTGAGAAACATGTTACTGATATTTTTGAACACATTGAAAATCTGTCTGAACATCCCCAGATGGGCCGAGTTGTTCCTGAATACGGCCTTACCTCGATCCGAGAACTCATTCATCCGCCCTATCGCATTGTTTATCTGCTGAAAACCGATGAAGTGCAAATAATTAGGGTATGGCGAAGCGAACGGCTTTTAAAACTGATGTAATCATTGACAATACTGGCTCAGTTGCAGCCCTCCCACACAACCACTATGCAGGCCCGGCTTATCCTGTCTATATTGAAATCATGCTTCTGCGACAATCACAGGATGAATGGGCCGGACTATGAAGATGACACAGAACAGTTCTTCGAAAGTCTATCTCGTCGGCAGTGGGATCGCCGCGCTGGCCAGCGCCGTTTATCTTATCCGGGATGCTGGCGTTCACGGGGAGAACATCAGTATTCTCGAACAGGATGCCACTGCCGGCGGTGCGCTGGATGGTCAGGGGGATCCTGAACATGGTTTTATTGCCCGGGGCGGACGGATGCATGAGCAGCATTTTGTTTGTTACTGGGATCTGCTGTCTTCCATCCCCTCCGCGACAGACCCAAAGAAAAGCGTCACCGAAGAGTGTTTCGGTTTTTCCAAACGATTTACCTCCCGTTCCCAGTCCCGTCTGATTAAAAACGCCCAGATACTCGATGTCTCTTCGTATGGTTTGCGTTTGCGAGATAAGTTCGACATCATCCGGCTGACCATGACGCCGGAAAAATGGTTGGGCAATAAGGCCATTCAGGACTGGTTCAGCCCCCTGTTCTTCGACACTCATTTCTGGAAGATATGGGAATCCATGTTCGCGTTTCAGAAGTGGAGTAGCCTGGCAGAGATGCGGCGCTATTCCCTGCGCTTTATGCACCTCTTCCCTCATCTTCACGAACTGGGGGGGATCTACCGGACCGTTTACAATCAATATGATTCCATCATTGTTCCTCTGCAAAACTGGCTGAAGGAGCGCGGCGTAAAGTTCAGTTTCGGCACGCAAGTCGTCGATATTGATTTCACGATCACAGATTCAGCCAAGACGGCGACGGCCATCCACTGCATTGAAAAAGGAGTCAGGAAAACCATCCCCCTCGTCGGACATGACTATGTCTTTATCACCAACGGGTCGCTCACCGAGAGCACCGATACCGGATCGATGACACAACCCGCCATCCAGAAAACGAAAGAAACCTCCGGCGCATGGACACTTTGGGAACGCATCGCCGGCAAAGACCCTGCCTTTGGCCACCCCGGTGTCTTTTCGGATCAGATCGATCGGCAAAAATGGGTATCATTTACGCTAACGCTGCATGACCCCACCTTTTTGCGGCATCTGTCTGCCACCTATGGGTATATCCCTGGCGTGAGCGGTTTAATGACGCTCGTGGACTCGAACTGGCTACTTTCGATTGTTGTGCCCGCCCAACCTCATTTCGTTCATCAACCGGCCAACGTCGACACATTATGGGGATATGGTCTTTATCAGGACCGGCCCGGCAATTTTGTGCAGAAGCGGATGCAGGACTGCAGCGGCGAAGAAACTCTGACCGAGCTGTTCTCGCATCTGAAAGTAACCGACAAGATGAAGCCTGTTCTCGAAGCTGGCCTGGTGAATTGCCGCCCGACCATGATGCCATTCATCGACAGCGCCTTCATGCCAAGAAAGCAAGGCGACCGCCCCGACGTGGTCCCTGCCGGTGCGACCAATTTCGCCTTTCTGGGGCTATTTACGGAAATCAGTAACGACTGCGTATTCACGGTAGAATATTCGGTCCGCACCGCCCAGATCGCGGTCTACACGCATTTCGACACAGGTAAACGCATACTGCCCGTCTATATTGGCGGACATAAAATCCGCTCGCTGATAAATGCGGTGATAGCCTTGAACCGATAGATTCCGGGCTGGGTCGATGAACCCGAAAAATTATCAAACCAAGTGCGAATAAGAATTATACTTAAATAGCCCCCATCTCCATTCAGGAGAAACTGTATATGCTTGCTCATGGTTTGCAAAACGTAAAAGTGATTGCGCTGGCGGTGACAGATTTAAGCCGGGCTCAACGCTTTTATGGCGAGATACTCGATCTTCCTCCGGAGTATAGAGACGGTGTCCTTCTCGGATATTCCATCGGAGATATCGTTTTTATGCTGAAAGAGAACTGGTATGGCTCCCCTACCGCTGAACCGAATCCCCGGATCACACTGGCCACCGCTTATGCCCCTGACACAGAAGCTTACTTACGAGAGCGTGGTGTCACGATTCCCGATCCGGTTGAAGAAGTTGAGAAGGGTTTTTACGTCGGTAGTTTTTTAGACAGCGAAGGTAACAAACTCTGGTTCTGCTCGCCGACAGAACCGTAACCCTATCATCCTGCTCTCTGATCACAGCCACACGCCACGAGGGCAGGATGAAATTGGCGGCGACGACAACGCGGTAGTAATGTCTCCATGCTGACAGATGGTATAATCGCTGATTATTTTCTATCAGGTTTTTACTATGAACGATCCAATCGGCTATCAAAATAATCCATTACACGGTGTCAGCTTAAAAACGGTTGTCACCGAGATAGCCAATCACTATGGCTTTGAGATCCTGTATGCCTATCTGAATCTCAACTGCTTCAAAAATAAGCCCAATATTGACTCCAGTGTAAAATTTCTCAAAAAAACAGATTGGGCGCGGGAAAAGGTCGAAGCATTTTATTTGTACCAATACAAAAGCCTGCCAAGAGCGAGTGAAGAACAATTCCAGTTGCCACCGCGTGAGCGCATTATCCCGATGAACCAGAAGCCAGGCATGCCTGCCGAACTGAGTCTTGAGGATGCGGAAGCCCTGCGTGAGAAACGCGCACGAAAAACAGCGATGAGAAATCAAAATCGCAGTACAACCTCAACAAGCAGCCGTTCCTATTCTTCCCGATACGAGAAAAGCACTGAGAGCAGTTTTAATGGTTCTGAGGATCCATGGGCTAAATGGCGTTAAAGTCTATTTGCGCCAAGACCGGTCACAATGAGAGATATCGACTCACAGAGAGGAGCCTGATTTGAAAATACGCATGATGAACGAATCAGATTTGGCTGAAACATCATTAGTCCATAAAGCCGCTTTTCCCCGGCAAGGTTTTTCATCTGAATGGCTGGCGTGTAACTTAAAGGCTTATCCGCGTTTTCTGAGTTTTGTTGCTGAAAAGGATAACCAGATTGTGGGTTATATCGTCTGGGCGCAAAAAAGCGGTTTTCGTGCCGAAGCGGTGCTGGAACTGGAACAACTGGCCGTATCCCCGGCGCACCAAGGCCAGGGTATTGGCCGGAGTCTGATCGAACAATCCTTGCCGTTGGTGAAAGACGAACTGGCTAAAAAGAATTCAAAGTTAAAACATATTATGGTGACAACCCGGGCAGATAACCATGCCCAGCAATTATATAAAAGCACGCTGGGAGCAGAGGTTGAAGCAACGATATCCAACCTCTATTCCGCCGATGAAGTATTGATGATTGCCCGGAATGTTTGAATAAACCGGTCCCGCGCTGTCGGTTATCGCAGCGCGCTGTTCCGCTCAGACTGATATAGCCGCCCTGCCTTTTTTCATGTATCGTTTTGCCACGAGTCACCGTATTTTAGAGGTATCACGGTATGTCATTCGATGTCTGGCTTGCCTTCTTTGCAGCCTGTTGGGTTATCAGTCTTTCTCCGGGTGCCGGCGCGATTGCGTCCATGTCGAGCGGCCTGCAATTCGGCTTCTTGCGCGGTTACTGGAATGTCATCGGGTTGCAGATCGCATTAGCGATCCAGATCCTCATTGTCGCAGCCGGTGTCGGGGCGATTCTTACGGCATCAGAGCTGGCCTTCAACCTGATCAAATGGTTTGGGGTCGCTTATCTGGTCTATCTGGCTATCAAACAATGGCAGCAAAAACCCTCCGAGATCGACGCCGAGCAACAAGCGGTCAAAACCTTCAATCCCCTGGCCATTATCACCAAGGGTTTTCTGGTAAATATCAGTAATCCGAAAGCTATTGTCTTTATTCTGGCGGTCTTACCGCAGTTTATTGACCCGGCCAAATCGCTGGTGCCGCAATATTCGCTCATGATGGTCACCATGATTGCCGTTGATATGATTGTGATGGCCGGTTACACCTGCCTGGCCGCAAAAGTCTTGCTGTTCCTGAAAACACCCCGTCAGCAACGCATCCTTAACCGCAGCTTTGCCAGCATGTTCGTCGGCGCAGCTTCGCTGCTTTCTTTAGTTCACCGCGCAGGCTGATTAAAAATACCCTATGCCGCTCTCTTATGAGCGGCGTCCTGAATGGCAAAATGACCCCATAATCTGTGGACTTCCCAATGAAAAAAACGATCAAAACACTGGTAGCTGTTTGTTCTCTTTTGCTCAGTAGTGTTTCTTTTTCTGATGATGCCAGATCGAATCATTCCGGGTACTACGTTGCTAAAGACTGGAAAGCGGAATATCGGGATGGGTTTTGTAAAGTTAAAGAAGAATCAAAGCCTTACAAATATAAAGTTGAGATAAAATGTAAAGATGGCTACGGTGCGCACTGGATAGGCGAATGGAAAGATGAGTTCTGGGATGGCCCGTGCAAAGTAAAGAGAGATGTAAAGTTTGATGAATATAAAGAAGAAGTGAAATGCGAGCACGGCGACGATGATGATGACGATTAAGCTGATATCCCGCTTTAACCTATTCATTCAACATTGTTCGCGAGCGTCTTGTGGAAATATCTCTTAATGTCACCATCCCTGATGCGGAAATTGAGCTATCTGCAATCAGAGCACAGGGCGCTGGCGGGCAAAACGTCAATAAAGTCTCCTCCGCCATTCATCTGCGATTTGATATCAAAGCCTCATCGCTACCGGATTTTTATAAGGAACGTCTGTTAGCCCTGCGTGACCAGCGGATCACCAGCGAAGGCGTCATTATCATCAAAGCCCAGCAATACCGGCTTCAGGAACAAAACCGGGCTGACGCACTGCTGCGGTTACAGGAATTAATCAAAAGTGTGGCTAAAGTTCAGAAAGCACGCCGGCCCACGACAGCGACAAAAAGTTCTCAGCGAAAACGCATGGACAGTAAAACCCTACGGGGAAAAGTCAAAGCATTGCGTGGCAAGGTGATTTAGCCAAACTCTCATTTGAAACCGGATCTGAACGGGCGTAGGATAAATCTATTCCTGATAGCTTTATCAGGCCCTCAGATCGCAATTCAGGGCGAAATCATCCTCACTCAATCACAGGGAAAGGACATGGAAATTTTAGTTTATCTTGGGCTTTTTATTTTCGTTGTCGGCGGCATAGGAACCTTGATTGCTGCATTCAAAACAAGTGTTTGGTGGGGGTTGGGCTGCTTGCTTATTGCTCCATTATCCCTACTTTTCCTAATTATGAATTGGAGTGTTGCCAAAAATCCATTTTTTCTGCAATTGATTGGTTTTGGCATCATATTCTTAGGCAGCCAATAAACTATTAGATAATAACTAACATTGAGTAATTCATATGACAGATGAAATCATCGCACTACCTGCCATTGAAGCTGATTGCAATAAATCCAAAATACTATTAATTGACCTGGAGAACTGTCCAAGTCAGATTCAGCAGTTACAAAAAAGCCTCATTAACTACACTCAAGTGGTTATTTGCTATGCTCATTCAACTGCAAAAATCCCTCTTGACTGGCTTATGCCATTAAATGACACGATTAACCAAAATAGATTGAAAATCTACAAAATGGCTACCGTCGGTAAAAATTCTGCTGATTTCGGTATTTGCTTCTTTGCAGGGATGTTAATGCAACAAATGCCAGAAGAGTCACATTTTGTAATTATGTCAGATGATACAGATTTAGATCATGTAGTTAATCTATTAAACAGTCAAAACCGCACAGCTGAGCGTGTAGGTGTTAGAAAAGAAGAAAAAACAACCGTACACACCACCTCTCACACTAATAAACCAGAACCATCACCAATACAGGTTTATTGTGCCCATTTGGTTTCATACAAGAAGAACCGGCCTGCTAAAAAAGCTACATTATTAAACAGTATCAAAAACAAATTCAAAGATACACCAGACATCACAAACTCAGTTCTCTCATCATTAGTTAAACATGGCGCATTAGTTATACAAGAGAACAAACTAGTATATAACGATAAGAAAATTACTGAGCTTTCACTGCAATAGACAGAAACAATGTTCCCAAAAACACATTCACATTCGCAATTAGGCAGCAACGTGTGCCGCCCCACAATTTAAAACCAGCTACTTTCGAGAACACCTATGAGATTTCAGGGAAAAATTTCAGATTGGAATGATGATAAAGGCTATGGCTTTGTTGAGCCCAATGGTGGCGGAGCAAGGGCCTTTGTTCATATCAAATCGTTTGATGATTTGCCTCGCCGCCCCATGAATGGTGACATCATTATTTATGAAACAACGACCGATGAAAGAAATCGCATTCAGGCAACCAATATAACTTTTACCCGGATTAAGAAAAGTCAGAAAAACCAGCAAACAGGAAATGTTAACGCATTCAATAAATTCATTTTAATGATATTTATCATATATTTATTGTTGCTTGTTTTTGTATATCAGCTTCCTGTTATTGTTCTTATGAGCTTTGCTATTTTAAGCATCATAACATTCGCCGCTTATGCATTAGACAAGAGCGCGGCCCAAAGTGGCAGTTGGCGCACTAAGGAAAGTACATTGCACATGCTGGCATTAATTGGTGGCTGGCCCGGCGCTATGTATGCGCAGCAAAAACTCAGACACAAATCTGTAAAAACAGAATTCAGGCAAGTCTTTTGGGCTACCGTGATTATGAATATCGGTGCCTTAAGCTGGGTTGCCTTCTCTGACACTGGCCGGTCATTTATTATGCAACTGACACATTCCTATTGAAAAACAGCCCACTAGAACCGGATAGAGGGCTGGTGCTGCAAGAAGGCATGACTTTTACCATTGAGCCCATGATCAACCAGGGTGAAGCTAAAATCAAAACCAAGCGTGATGGCTGGACCGTTGTTACCCGAGACAAAAAGCTTTCTGCGCAATGGGAACATACGATTGCGGTGACAGCAGATGGTTATGAAGTTCTGACGCTGCGGGATGAAGAGCGCGTTTAACAAGTGACATTCAGATAGGAATACTATGTTTTACCTGATTACCAAGTATTTGATCACTGCAGGCATGGTGGTGCTGATCTCGGAATTGGCCAAAAAAAGTGACCGCATCGGCGCTCTGGTGGCCTCATTACCCTTGGTAACGATTCTGACGTTGATCTGGTTATTTGTAGAAGGCCAGTCAGCGAGCAAAATCAGCAACCATGCGTATTACACGTTCTGGTATGTCATCCCCACATTACCCATGTTTATTCTGTTCCCGTATTTCATGTCCCGATTCGGTTTCATACTGACATTACTGATCAGTATCGGGTTAACCATCGTGGCGTTTGTTCTTTTTGCTGCATTCGTTAAACGGTTTGGTATTAATTTGATGTAGCAAATTTTGCATGGCAGGTAACAAATTCTGAATCCATGAACCTGCCTGCTAAACTCATTTCATATCCGTTCTGACAGGCAACATAGCCAGGTCGCCCATATGAAACCAAATATTTCCGTTATTACCTTAGGCGTTGATGATCTTGAAAGATCACTGCTCTTTTACCGGGATGGTTTAGGCTTTCCAACCGAAGGCATCATTGGCCAGGAATTTGAATACGGAGCGGTTGTTTTTATTCAGCTTCAGCCCGGTTTGCGCCTTGCCTTATGGCCACGTAAAAGCATTGCGCATGACACCGGTTTACCATTGGCACCGCCAAATGCGACAGAAGTAATCATTAGTCATAATGTTTCGACAAAACCGGATGTTGATTCAATAATGGCAACAGCAAAGACGGCCAATGCCAGAATTATCAAACCCGCTCATGATACATTCTGGGGTGGTTACGCCGGTTATTTTCAGGACCCGGACGGTCATGTTTGGGAAATCGTATTTAATCCAGCATGGATTTGAGGAGTACTATGTTCGGAATTCATGATCTCGCCCTGTTTATTGTTTCAGGCTTCATCCTGAACGTGATGCCCGGCCCGGATACCTTGTTGATCATGTCTAAAAGTGCGTCGCAGGGATGGCGTGCCGGTAGCGTAGCGTCGCTGGGGATTGGCTCGGGTGTGTTTGTTCATATCGTGGCGGCCGCTTTGGGCTTGTCGGCTATTTTGGCCAGTTCAGCGACGGCGTTCCTTGTCGTGAAATACGCCGGTGCTGCCTATCTGGTTTACATCGGGCTGATGGCGCTGCGGCAGAAAGCCAGACCAGATGCAAACACTGCAAGCCCGGTTCACGCTTCTGCCGGCCTGCCTCATTCCATGAAATCCATTTACTGGCAGGGTTTTCTGAGCAATGCCCTCAACCCTAAGGTGGCACTGTTTTTCCTGGCTTTTGTACCGCAATTCATCGGCCATGATGCGCCGGATAAAGCGTTGGCGTTTATCGTCCTGGGGCTCATATTTAACTTTAACAGCATGCTGTGGTGTCACTTCCTGGCTGTTTCTACGGCACTGGCCAGCCAGCGGCTGAAAGTCAGCGCAACCATCAGCAACTGGCTGAATAAAACCATCGGGGTTCTGTTTATCTCGCTGGGAGTGAAACTGGCGTTATCCGCCAGGGACTAAGGTTCCCCACGGTGGCATCGGCTGGCAGACACCGTTATAGTCTCGTTTAGTGTGTATTTAACAGAGAGTTGCTGATGTTTACAGGCATTGTTCAGGGGATTGCCACCATTGTGGCAGTGACCGACGCTAACGGTATCCGGACCTTTGAAATCGAGTTCCCGGCCGGCTTTTGTGCGGAATTACAGATCGGCGCCAGTATCGCCATCGATGGTGTCTGCCTCACTGTCACGGAAATACTCAGTGACACCCGGGCCAAATTTGATGTCATGCTGCAAAGCCTGCTGATCACAACGCTGAGCGATTATCAGATCGGTGATCGGGTGAATGCCGAGCGGGCCGCGAAAGACGGCGCCGAGATTGGCGGCCATCCCCTCTCCGGCCATGTCGATTTCCGTGCCACCGTGCTGGCCGTCAAACAGCAGGAAAATAACTACTGTATCCGTATCGGTGTTCCACATCAGTGGATGAAATACATCTTCCCCAAGGGATACATCGCCCTGAACGGCACCAGCCTGACCATTTCCGACGTCAGCAAGGAAGAGGACTGGTTTGAGGTCTGGCTGATCCCGGAAACCCGCCGCATGACCACGTTCGAATCAAAGCAGGCCGGTTCAGCCCTGAATGTCGAGATTGAACGTGGTACACAGGTGGTCGTCGATACCGTCCGGGCCACGCTCGAAGAAAAACTGGGGCCATTACTACCGGCACTGGAAGCGCTGCTTAAGCAAAACGGCATGGATATCAATACCCTCGCCTCCCCGTCCATTCCCCCTCAGATCCCCGGCAAGCAGGACTGAGTTTCTTCCTGAAATGCCCGGCGATTCCGGGTATTTCAACTTCATAATGATCCCTCTCTTCTGCTAGCTGGTCATCCGGTAGTCATTTTTCTCTGTTAACTCTATCCGGTACGGATGTAACAGCAGCAGAAAATTACATATGTGACAAAACTAACAACTCAATCATCCGACACGATTCAGCAGAGGACTTTCGGCCGGCATCATGAGAATCTTCCCCTGCACACACATGCATTACATGACACATAGAATAAACCGGAGTAGTTTATTGAGTGTTTTGTGACCAAGACTCAACTGTTTAAAGAGGTAACAGCTATGGTGAATCCTATGGAAAAGCCGTTGTTCACACTGGACAAGGAAGAGTTCAGGAAAGAAGTCGTTCACCATCTTCGTACAACACTGGGCACAAGTGAAATCAAAGCCAGCAAACAAGCCTGGTGGATGGCTACCTGCGTCACTATCAATCAAATGTTGTTTGAACGACTGACCAGCACACAGCAAACTCATCTGAAAAAAGACACCCGCGCGGTACATTATTTTTCCGCTGAATTCCTGATGGGTCGTCTGACCGCGAATAATCTGCACAACCTCGGTCTGTATAAGGTCTGTGAGGAAGCACTGAAAGATCTGGATCTGGATTTAGCCGATCTGTGCGAAGAAGAACCGGACATGGCACTGGGCAACGGCGGTCTGGGCCGCCTGGCGGCCTGTTTTATCGACTCCCTGGCCACACTGGGTTATCCGGCGCTGGGTTATGGCTTGCATTACGAGCATGGCCTGTTCCGGCAGGAAATCCGCGATGGCCGTCAGGTAGAGCGTCCTGACTCCTGGCGTGAGTACGGCAACCCTTGGGAGATTTGCCGTCCTGAATCCGTACAGGACATTCCGTTGTATGGCTATGTGGAAACCGTCTTTGGCGACGATTGCAAGGTTCGTAAAGTGTGGCGTCCGGGCCGGGTGATCAAAGGGGTACCATGGGATATCCCGATCGTCGGTTTCGGCGCGCAGACCGTGAACATTCTGCGTCTGTGGGAATCCCGTGCCTCCGATTTCTTCGACTGGGACGTGTTTAACCACGGTGGCTACGTCGATTCGCAGAAAGAGAAAGCCGAAGCGGAAACCATTTCCAAAGTACTGTATCCGAACGATGAAACCGAAGCTGGTAAAGAACTGCGTCTGATCCAGCAATATTTCTTCTGCGCCTGTTCACTGAAGGACATCATGCGCCGTTATAAACGTACGCATACCGACTTCAAAGCGTTTGCGCCACAGATTGCAATCCAGCTGAACGATACGCACCCGACAGTCGCGATTCCGGAACTGATGCGTGAGCTGATCGATGAGGAAGGCCTGGAATGGCAGGAAGCCTGGGACATCTGTACCCAGGTTTTCTCCTACACCAACCATACCCTGCTACCGGAAGCGCTGGAAACCTGGCCGGTGTATCTGTTTGAGCGGGTCTTGCCGCGCCATCTGGAAATCATTTATGAAATCAACGCCCGCTTCCTGAAAGACGAAGTGGATGCAAAATGGCCAGGCAATAACGACATCAAACGTAAGCTGTCGATCATCGATGAAGGCAATCCACGCCGCGTGCGTATGGCGAACCTGTGCGTGATCACGTCGCACAAAGTCAACGGGGTGGCAGAAATTCACTCCAAACTGGTGAAAGAAGATCTGTTCCCTGAGTTCAATGAGCTGTGGCCGGATAAATTCTGCAACGTCACCAACGGGGTAACCCCGCGTCGCTGGCTGCTTTCCTGTAACCAGGAACTGGCTGACTTGTTTACCGAAACGGTCGGCACGGCATGGCCACTGAATCTGGATGCCCTGCGCGCCGTGAACAAGTTCGCGGATGATCCTGCGTTCCAGAAAAAGTTCATGGATATCAAGCAGCACAACAAGCAGAAACTGGTGAAGGTGATCAAGGCGGAAACCGGTATTGATGTGAGTGCCGAAGCAATTTTCGATATTCAGATCAAACGTCTGCATGAATACAAACGCCAGCAGCTGAACCTGCTGCATATCATGGTGCTCTACCGTCGTCTGTTGCTGAACCCGGATTACGACATGCATCCGCGTGTGTTTATCTTCGGTTCGAAAGCCGCACCGGGCTACCGCGTGGCAAAAGACATCATTTATGCCATCAACAAGGTCGGCGAGCGCATCAATAATGATCCGCGCATCAAAGACAAGCTGAAAGTGGTGTTCATGCCGAACTACCGCGTCAGTCTGGCAGAAAAACTGATCCCGGCGGCGGATGTCTCCGAGCAGATCTCAACGGCCGGTTATGAAGCCTCTGGTACCGGCAACATGAAACTTGCGATGAACGGGGCGATTACTATTGGTACGCTGGATGGCGCCAACATTGAAATCGCCGAAGAAGTCGGTGAAGACAATTGCGTGATTTTCGGTCTGACCGTGGAACAGGTCAAAGAGCTGAAAGCGCATGGTTATAGTCCGTGGGATTATTACTATGCCAACCCGGAAATCAAAGCGGCGCTGGACTGGCTGGATACCGACTACTTCACGCCGGGTCATCCGGGTGAATTGCAGTCGATCAAGAAGGCACTGCTGGATTATGGCGATACCTATCTGACACTGGCAGATTTTGCCGCTTACGATGAAGCGCACAAACGGGTCGACAGTTTGTACCGGGATAAAGCACGCTGGGCCAAAATGGCGATCATTAATGCTGCATCCGTGGGCAAATTCAACTCGGATCGTTCGATTGAGGATTATGTCCGGCAGATTTGGCATCTGGAGAAGTGCGACATCGCCTGACCGGCGTTTTTTGCACCAGATTCAGGCGCGTTCTGACTCAGGCCATCGCATTTGCGGTGGCCTTTTTTATGGTTGGAAGAAAAAAATGCCAAGGACTGAGCAAGATGTGAGCGCGATCCGTAAATAGTCAGAACAGATTAATTTTTTGTCTATTTTTTGACATTCCACCAACGGAATGGCACAACATTAGCTATAGAAAACAGGAGAACAGGATTTTTTTGCGCCGGACATTTTGGCAACCGGATCAGCAACTACAGGATTTATTGAGACTTTCTGACACCTTTTGCCGAAATGTCGTCTAGGCTTACAAATGAAACAGATGCATGTAGCCCCGTGAAAAAAAGGGACTCATCTCAGTATGGGGGAAACGCTATGGGTATTTTTGATCATTATCAGCGCCGTTACGAAGCAGCCAGGGAAGAGGAATACACACTTCAGGAATTTCTGGAGATGTGCCGGACCGACCGCTCCTGCTATGCCTCTGCATCCGAACGCCTTCTGCTGGCTATCGGTGAACCAGAAATGATCGACACGGCACTGGAACCGCGCCTGAGCCGGATTTTTTCTAATCGTATTATTCCTCGGTATCCGGCCTTCAAAGACGACTTCTACGGCATGGAAGATGCCATCGAACAAATCGTGGCTTATCTGCGCCATGCGGCACAAGGTCTGGAAGAGAAGAAACAGATCCTTTATCTGCTGGGCCCGGTGGGGGGTGGTAAATCCTCACTGGCGGAAAAACTCAAATCCCTGATGCAGAGAATCCCGATTTACCGCATCAAAGGTTCCCCGGTCAACGACCACCCGTTCTGCCTGTTTGACGTTAACGAAGATGGCAAGATCCTGGAGCAGGAGTACGGTATCCCTGCACGTTATCTGCACAAGATCATGTCTCCCTGGGTGGCCAAGCGTCTGCATGAATTCGGCGGCGACATCAGCAAATTCAAAGTCGAGAAGGTGTACCCTTCCATTCTCGATCAGATCGCGATTGCCAAAACCGAACCAGGCGATGAAAACAACCAGGACATTTCCTCACTGGTGGGTAAAGTCGATATCCGCAAACTGGAGCACTATGCCCAGAATGATGCCGACGCCTACGCCTACTCCGGCTCCCTGTGCCGAGCCAACCAAGGTCTGATGGAGTTCGTGGAAATGTTCAAGGCACCGATCAAGGTGCTGCATCCACTGCTGACCGCGACTCAGGAAGGGAACTACAACGGCACCGAAGGTCTTTCCGCGCTGCCGTTTGAAGGGATCATTCTGGCGCACTCCAACGAATCGGAATGGCAGCAGTTCCGTAACAACAAAAACAATGAGGCGTTCCTCGACCGTGTTTATATCGTCAAGGTGCCTTATTGCCTGCGCGTCTCCGAAGAGATGCATATTTATGAAAAACTGCTGACCCACAGTGAGCTGTCACAGGCGAAATGCGCCCCCGGCACTCTGGAATATCTGGCGCAGTTCAGCGTACTGTCCCGTTTGAAAGAACCGGAAAACTCCAGCATCTACTCCAAGATGCGGGTCTATAACGGTGAAAGCCTGAAGGATACCGATCCGAAGGCGAAGTCCTATCAGGAATATCGTGATTATGCCGGTATTGATGAAGGCATGTCCGGTCTTTCCACCCGTTTTGCCTTCAAGATCCTGTCCCGAGTGTTCAACTTTGACCACACGGAAATCGCCGCTAACCCGGTACATCTGTTCTACGTACTGGAACAGCAGATTGAACGGGAACAGTTCCCGCAGGAATTGCACGACCATTATCTGGAGTTCATCAAGGGCTACCTGGTACCCCGGTATATCGAGTTTATCGGCAAAGAGATTCAGACCGCCTATCTGGAATCCTATTCCGAATACGGTCAGAACATCTTCGACCGCTATGTCACCTATGCCGACTTCTGGATTCAGGATCAGGAATACCGCGATCCGGAAACCGGGCAGCTGTTTGATCGCAGTTCACTGAACAGCGAACTGGAAAAAATCGAGAAACCGGCTGGGATCAGTAATCCGAAGGATTTCCGTAACGAAATCGTCAATTTCGTGCTGCGTGCCCGCGCCAACAATGCCGGCCGTAACCCGAACTGGACCAGTTACGAAAAACTGCGCACCGTGATCGAGAAGAAAATGTTCTCCAACACGGAAGACCTGCTGCCGGTCATTTCCTTCAATGCGAAAACCTCTGCCGATGAGATGAAGAAACATGAAAACTTCGTCGAACGCATGATGGAAAAAGGTTACACCCGTAAGCAAGTCCGCCTGCTCTCCGAGTGGTATCTGCGTGTACGCAAATCCACTTAGTGGATGAGGAGATGAAAGCTATGGTCCATTTCATCGACCGACGATTGAATGGTAAAAACAAAAGTGCGGTGAACCGGCAACGGTTCATTCGCCGCTATAAATCGCAGATCAAAAAAGCGGTATCCGATGCCGTGGCCAAACGCAGTATTCAGGATGTCGAAAACGGCGAAAGCATCAGCATTCCGACCCGGGATATTACCGAGCCGGTGTTCCACCAGGGCAAAGGGGGTCGCAGGGAAATGGTTCATCCCGGTAATGACCGTTTTGTGACCGGTGAACATATTGATCGCCCGGAAGGTGGTGGTCAGGGCGGCGGCAGTGGCAGCGGTGATGCTAGTGACAGTGGTGAAGGCAGTGATGATTTCATCTTCCAGATTTCCAAGGATGAATATCTGGATCTGCTGTTTGATGATCTGGAACTGCCCAACATGGAGAAAAACCAGGTCGCCAAACTGGTCGAGACCAAAAACGTGCGCGCCGGTTATACCTCAAACGGCGTGCCGACCAACATCAATATTGTGCGCTCACTGCAAAACTCGCTGGCGCGCCGGGTAGCCATGCAAACCGGCAAAAAACGTCAGCTGGCCGAGCTGGAAGCGCAGTTAGCCGCGCTGGGTAATGCGGAGGAAAATGCCAGCGAGCGTCTGTTGCTGGAAAAAGAAATTGCCGAGCTGAAACGCCGTATTGAGGCAGTGCCTTTCATCGACACGTTTGATTTGCGCTTCAATAATTTTGTAAAACGCCCGGTTCCTTCCAGCCAGGCGGTAATGTTCTGTCTGATGGACGTTTCCGGATCCATGGATCAGCCGACCAAGGATATGGCGAAACGTTTTTACATTCTGCTCTATCTGTTTTTAACCCGGACGTACAAAAACGTGGAGGTGGTTTTCATCCGCCATCACACCCAGGCAAAAGAAGTTAACGAACACGATTTCTTCTACTCACAGGAAACCGGCGGCACCATCGTATCAAGTGCACTGGAACTGATGAGTGAAATCATGCACAGCCGTTATCCGGCCAGCGAGTGGAATATTTACGCCGCACAGGCGTCTGACGGTGATAACTGGGCGGATGATTCGCCGCACTGCCGCCAGTTGCTGGAACAGCAGATCCTGCCGTGGGTCCGCTATTTTTCCTACATTGAAATCACAACCCGTGCCCACCAGAGTTTGTGGTTCCAGTATGAAGAACTGGCGAAACAATTCCCGTACTTTGCCATGGAGAATATTCGCAAACAGGAAGATATCTATCCGGTATTCCGCGAATTATTTAAGAAACAGGCCGCCTGACAGGAGGGAGCATGAGCGAAATCAGCAGAACAGCCCTGCCCGACGGGCCGGACTGGACGTTTGAATTACTGGATGTTTACCAGAAGGAAATCGAGCGGGTAGCCAGACACTACCGGCTCACGACCTATCCGAATCAGATTGAAGTCATCACTGCCGAACAGATGATGGACGCGTATTCCAGTGTCGGGATGCCTATCGGTTATCACCACTGGTCGTTCGGGAAAAAATTTATTTCCACCGAGCAACATTACAAACGCGGCCAGATGGGGCTGGCCTACGAGATTGTGATTAACTCTGATCCTTGTATTGCCTATCTGATGGAGGAAAACAGTATCACCATGCAGGCGCTGGTCATGGCGCATGCCTGCTACGGGCATAACTCGTTTTTCAAAAATAACTATCTGTTCAAAACCTGGACGGATGCCAGCTCGATCATCGACTATCTGGTATTTGCCCGGCACTACATCTCGCACTGTGAAGAAAAATACGGCATCGATGAGGTGGAGTCTCTGCTGGATGCCTGTCATGCACTGATGAATTACGGGGTGGATCGGTACAAACGTCCACAGAAACTGTCTTTGTCTGAAGAGCGACGCCGGCAAAAACGCCGCGAAGAATATCTGCAAAGTCAGGTCAACGAGCTGTGGCGGACACTGCCCAAACGCCGTCAGCAGGAGGATGATGCCTTACTGGGTCAGCGCTATCCGGTCGAACCGGAGGAAAACATTCTCTATTTCCTGGAGAAGAATTCGCCGATTCTGGAACCGTGGCAACGTGAAATCATTCGTGTCGTACGCAAAATCAGTCAGTATTTTTACCCGCAGAAACAGACTCAGGTCATGAATGAAGGCTGGGCGACATTCTGGCATTACACCATCCTGAATCATCTGTATGACGAAGGAAAGGTGACCGATCGTTTCATGCTGGAGTTTCTGCATAACCACACCAATGTGGTGGCCCAACCGCCGTATAACAGCCCCTACTACTCTGGTATTAATCCGTATGCGCTGGGTTTTGCCATGTTCCAGGACATCCGGCGGATTTGTGAAAATCCGACAGAAGAGGATCGGCACTGGTTCCCGGACTATGCCGGTAGTAACTGGCTGGACACACTGCACTATGCGATGGAGAACTTTAAGGATGAGAGCTTTATCAGCCAGTTCTTAAGTCCGAAAGTGATGCGCGATTTTCATCTGTTTGCTATCGAAGATGATGATCAGAAAAACTACATCGAAGTGTCGGCCATCCATAACGAGGAGGGTTACCGCCAACTGCGGCAGAAACTTTCAGCGCAATACAACCTGGGCGAACATGAACCCAACATTCAGGTATATAACGTTGACCTGCGTGGCGACCGGAGTCTGACGCTGCGCTATTACGCCAATAATCGCATCCCGCTGGCTGATTCCGCGCAGGAGGTGATGCGACATCTGCATCATATCTGGAAATTCAATGTCATTCTGGAACAGGAGAATCCGGACGGACAGGTTTCCGAAATAGCCGCAATACGCAAACCGGCCCATTCCTGAGCCGCCGCCACTCATGGTCTGAAGTGAAAACTGTGAGTGGCCTTTTCCCCTTTCCTGTCAGATTCAGGATAACAACCACTGCATCAGTTCACACTCCGGGGCTAACTCCGCATCCGCATTACAGTTTTTGACTATGCTTATCTTGAATACCTCAGTCCCGACCCCATTTTAAATTCATCATTTGCTGAAACAGGTACGTGATATGAGTAATGAGCAAGAACATGTAACGACTGACGAACACGCTAAAACCGGGCTGATTCTGGCCGGTCAGGAACGGCCGGCTCAGCTTCATATCATTCCCATCCAGGGCAGACCTTTCCTGCCAGCCCAAATCCTGCCGGTGCAGATCCAGGCCAATCCCTGGGGCAAAACCATTGAACGGGTTGCCAGAACCACACACAAGATGGTGGCGCTGTTCCGCATTGGTGATAACGTCGCCGATGTCACCGTGCTGAAAGATGTCGTTCCCAAAACAGGCTGTGCGGTACGCATTTTACAGGCCAGCAGCGGTGAGGGTGAAATCCAGTTTGTCGCTGAAGGCGTGCAGCGGGTTGAAATCACCAACTGGTTAACCGATCGGCCACCTTATCTGGTCGAAGTCAAATACATGGAAAGCAAACCGGATGAATCGGATACCGAGCTGAAAGCCTATGCCATGGCGCTGATCGGTGCGCTGAAAGAGCTGCTTCCTATCAATCCGCTTTACAGTGAAGAATTGAAGCAATACATGAACCGCTTCAGTCCGAACGACCCTGCCCCACTGGCCGATCTGGCCGCCGCCATCACTTCCGCGTCCCCTGATGAATTGCAGGAAGTTCTGGATACGGCCGATCTGATCCCGCGGATGAAAAAATCACTGGCGATCCTCAAAAAAGAGATCGAAGTCGCCAAACTGCAGACGCAGATCCGGGAAGAGGTGAACAAGACCATCAGTGAACGGCAGCGCGAGTTTTTCCTGCATGAACAACTCAAGGTGATTCAGAAAGAGCTCGGACTGGAAAAGGACGATAAAACCGCAGAAGCCGAGAATTTCCTGGCCCGGATGAAAGACCGGAAAGTGCCGGAAGCAGTACAGGACCGTTTCGATGAAGAGCTGAAAAAGCTGCGGATACTGGAGGCAGGTTCACCGGAATATGCTGTCACCCGTAACTACCTGGACTGGATCAGTCAGGTGCCATGGGGCGTGGAAAAACAGCAAAGCATCGACCTGAAAAAAGCACGGAAAATTCTGGATAGAGACCATGATGGCCTGGATGATGTCAAAGACCGGATCGTCGAGTTTCTGGCAGTCGGCGCTTATAAAAAAGCCATCAGTGGTGCCATTATGCTGCTGGTCGGCCCGCCGGGTGTCGGCAAGACCTCAATAGGCCGGTCGATCGCCAATAGTCTGGATCTGCCCTTCTACCGCTTCAGCGTCGGCGGTATGCGGGATGAAGCGGAAATCAAAGGTCACCGCCGGACGTATATAGGTGCTCTGCCGGGTAAAATCGTGCAGGCGCTGAAAGAGTGTAAGGTGATGAATCCGGTGATCATGCTGGATGAAATCGACAAGCTCGGTATCAGCCATCAGGGGGATCCGGCGTCTGCCTTACTGGAAACGCTCGATCCGGAGCAAAACATTAACTTCCTGGATCATTACCTCGATCTGCGGCTGGATTTATCCAAGTGTCTGTTTATCTGTACCGCTAATACGCTGGACTCCATCCCGCCAGCATTACTGGATCGTATGGATACCATCCGGTTGTCCGGCTATCTGGCTGATGAGAAACTGGCGATCGCCCGTCACCATCTCTGGCCTCGCCAGCTGGAGCGCGCGGGGGTCCCGGCCGGGAAACTGAAAATCACCAATGGCGCCGTCCGCAGTATTATCGAAGGTTACGCCCGTGAGGCCGGTGTCCGGAATCTGGAAAAACAACTGGCCAAAATTGTGCGGAAATCCGTGGTGGAGCTGCTCAGTGAAGGGGATGATAAAAAAATCATCGTCAAGGCCGCCAATCTCGAACATTACCTAGGCAGCCCGCAATTCCGGAAAGAGAAAAATCTCAGCGGCGTCGGGATTGTCACCGGTCTGGCCTGGACGTCATTGGGCGGTGCCACACTGCCGATTGAAGCCAGTGTTGTCCACCAGCAAGGGCGCAGTTTCAAACTGACAGGCCAGTTGGGTGATGTAATGAAGGAGTCGGCTGAGCTGGCCTACAGCTTCGTGACCAGCCATCTGCATGAACTGAATGCCAGTCCGGAGTTCTATGACAAGGCGGCCATTCACCTGCATGTACCGGAAGGCGCAACGCCCAAAGACGGCCCCAGCGCCGGTGTCACCATGGCCAGCGCCCTGCTCTCTCTGGCGCTGAACCGGGCGCCGGTGAAAGGTTTTGCCATGACCGGAGAGCTGACCCTGACCGGGCATGTCCTCGCGATTGGCGGTGTGCGGGAGAAAGTGATTGCCGCCAAACGCCTTGGCATCCACCAGATCATTGTCCCGGAGGCAAACCGGGGGGATGTGGAAGAGCTGCCGGACTATGTTAAGGAAGGAATGAGTTTTCACTTCGCCCGTTACTTCCGGGATGTCGCCAAACTGCTGTTTCCACCACTTTAGCTATCTGCAGGCAGTGTCTGTCCGGCACTGCCCTGCTCCTTTTGATACCTTTCTTTGTATAGTGCGATTCTGTTCACAAAACATACATTTATCTTTTATTGTCATATTTTTTCCCCTGATTAATGGCATCATCTGGTACAGAAGTTTGGCTGTTTTTTGAACTTTACAAGTAAATCACTGTCCAAATAACTGGTACTTACTGCACAAGGAGCAAGGCCATGCAAAGAGTTGACTATACCCGGATAAGATCCCACGTATTCGAGACCCTCGAGGGCTATAACTCTCCCTATCAGGAAGCCAAAAAAATGTGCGTGCAAAATGGCTATCCATTTGGAATTCGGGAAGAGCAGATGGTATCTAATGCGATCAGTGAATTTCACGGCTGGCGTGAAAATTTACCTGAAATCTGAGAGCCGGAAGCGTTCGTTTTTTCATCTTAAGCCCGCCTGCACAGCGGGCTTTTTTGATCAAGAATCAGAATGCGGCCTGATACAGCGCCAGTAATTCTTCGTTTGATGCCTTGCGTGGCGCACAACCGGAACATGGATCGGCCTGTGCAGCGTCAACCCAGCCAGCCAGATCAGATTGTTTGATGCCCAGCGCACTCAAACCGGCCGGAATACCAACCCGCTCAGACAGTGTACGGATGGCCGCAATCGCCGCCTTTGCCGCTTCCGACGTAGTCATGGCGTGTGTATCGACACCCATCGCAGTTGCAATGTCCGCAAAACGCGCTTCTTTCACCGGCAGGTTAAATTCGCAAACCACTGGCAGCATGATGGCATTGCAGACACCGTGCGGCAGGTTGTGTGTTGCGCCCGGCTGATGCGCCAGCGAGTGTACATAGCCCAAACCGGCACTGTTGAACGCCATCCCGGCCAGGAACTGGCCATGCGCCATCATCTCGCGGGCTGTCAGATCTTTGCCGTTATCGACCGCCTGTGGCAGATATTCGGCAATCACTTTGATTGCCGCCAGTGCGGAATGATCGGTCAGGACATGCGCACCGACAGACACATAGGCTTCAATCGCATGAGTCAGCGCATCCATACCGGTTGCCGCTGTCACCGCTGCCGGCAGACCCACCATCAGCGCCGGATCGTTGACCGCAATTTCAGGGATCAGCGCGCTATCGATAATCACCATCTTCACCTTGCGGTTCGTATCGGTGATCACCGCATTACTGGTGACTTCGGCGGCGGTACCTGATGTGGTGCTGACGCAGGCCATAAACGGCCCGACCTTGCCTACCTTGCCGATACCTTCAAAGGAATAGATTGATTTGTCCGGATTGGCCGCCATGGCACGTACAGCTTTGGCTGTGTCCATCGCACTGCCGCCACCGAAACCAATCAGTGAGTCACACTGTCCGGCTTTAAACGCACTGAATGCCGCTTCGGCGACTTTATCCGTCGGGTTCGCCAGCACGCCATCAAAGATCACCGGTGAAAAACCGGCATCCCGCAGCGAGCTGATCAGTCCATCCAGCAGACCGATTTTCAGCAACGCCTGTTCTGTCACGATCAGTGGGCGATGGATTGATTTATTCAGTAGATGAGCAACCAGATCAACCAGTGCGTTTTCACCTGACAGACTAATTTGTGGTAAACAAAGTGCAAAGGCCATAGCATATATCCTATATCCATGTGATTAATAGGGTAATGCTAGTTGGCGGAATGAGGGTAAACCTTAAATTAATTGCCAATAAAAAATTATTATTGGCATTTTTTTCAAGAATTTTTGTAGCGCTTGCGGTATTGCATTGGCGTCATATCAAACGCCTGATGAAATTTTGAAGAAAAATAATTGCTGTCGTTAAATCCGCATGAAAATGCGATATCCGTCACAGCATCTTGTGAATGACTTAACAGATAAGAAGCATGACATAAACGCACTCGCCCAAGATAATTATTCGGGGTCAGTCCGGTATGTTCCTGCAATTTACGGTTCAGCGTCCGCAGCGGAATATTGAACTTATCAGAAATTTCTGTCCAGTTAAGTTCGTCCTGATAGTTTTCATTAATATAGTTGATTAATGTCAATAGATTATCCTGCTCTTCCGAGCGGAACTTTTTATTGAGCTCACGATCCCGCCACAAGAGAACCGCCAACTGGGAAAACAAGGTTTCTACCATTAACGAAGAATAAGTATCCTGACGCTCATTTTCCTCCCGGATTTGCATTAACAGCAATTCAGCCTGCTGCTGAATATTCTGACCCACCATGATCTGTCCGGAATCGGAACGACAACTTTCAGTCAGTAATGAAATCAAATCTGGAGATGAATGAAACTCATCCGGCATAAACAACACATTCGTCAGGCATAAGTTATCTAATTGATCAAAGAAATGCACATCTTCGTCTTTCAGATACAGAATACTGCCGCGACTCACATGAATAGCCCGACCATCGCAAAAATGAATACCGCATCCGGACTTCACCAGTACAAGCTCATGAAAATCATGACAATGCTCAGGAAACGGCTCCTGTGGCAATCGAGGTAATACATTGATTACCTTATTATTATCAAAAAATTCATTGTGATTAAGCTTAAACATAGTAACTCCGGAAGGACGACATCAGCGTTGTGATGGTGGCGCTAAAGTGGTCTTACCAGTATCCAATGTCAACAAATGCGCAATAATGCTGTGATCGTTTTCACTAAAAGAATGGAACGTATCAAAAACAGATTCAAACCAGGCTCATACAATAAATTTGAGCCATATCACAATTCCGCACAGCTGATAGGGTTTCTTGATTTTTATGCCATGAATTAATAAATCGTGGCATTAGAAAAAAGGTTAAGTGACATCCGTAATTCTAAAGTTGCAACATCTGAATTAACGGAGTCAGCACAATGTCAGTCAATGTTGCAGCGATTGATTTGGGAGCTTCAAGCGGCCGCGTCATGCTAGCCAAATATAATGAAAGCTCCCGGTTAATTAAATTAAAAGAAGTTCATCGCTTCCCTAATAGCATGATTAAAAAAGAAGGTCATGATTGCTGGGATATTGAATCTATCTTTGAAAACATTTTATTTGGTCTGAATAAAATTGATGAAGAAGGCATTAAATTAGATTCTGTTGGTATTGATTCCTGGGGCGTTGATTTTGTCCTGCTGGATAAAAGCGGGAAAATGCTGGGCCTGCCAGTGGCGTATCGTGACAGCCGTACCGATGGCGTACCGGAACAGGTCATGCAGGAAATCAGCCGTGCCGATATTTATCAGCGCACCGGTATTCAGTTTCAGAAATTTAATACTCTGTATCAGATCAAAGCTATTTTAAATGAAAATCCGGCATGGTTACCACAGGTCGATAAATTACTGCTTATCCCGGATTATTTACATTATCGCTTGAGCGGTAAATTCAGCTGCGAATATACCAATGCCAGTACCAGCCAGTTATTAAATGCCAAAAACTGCGACTGGGATCCGGAACTGGAAAAAGTGATTGGTATCGCTGCTAACTGGTTACAACCAATTACCCAGCCGGGAACCGTTATTGGTGAATGGATCAGCCCGTCTGGTCATGCGGTAAAAGTCATTCCACCCGCAACGCATGATACCGGTTCGGCCATTGCGGCCACGCCGCTTAGCAGTTCCAAATCGGCGTATATCAGCTCTGGTACCTGGTCACTGGTAGGTATGGAAAGCCACTACCCGGTCACCTCGATTGAAGCCCTGAAAGCCAACCTGACCAATGAAGGTGGTGTGGAACGGACTTATCGCATCCTGAAAAACGTCATGGGTCTGTGGCTGTTACAAGGTTTGCAGAAAGAGCTGAGCAACCTGAGTTTTGCCGATCTGACTTCGCTGGCGGAGGATGCACCGGCATTCCAGTACCTGATCAATCCGAATGATGAACGCTTCCTGAATCCGGCGTCCATGCGACTGGAAATCCAGGCGTATTGCGAAGAAACCGGTCAGGGCTGCCCTACGCTGCCCAGCGAGCTGGCGCGCTGTATTCTCGACAGTCTGGCGCTGTATTACCGCGTCGTGGTCGATGAGCTGGAAGAAGTCACTGGCCGTCCGGTGGAGACCATTCATATCGTCGGTGGCGGTTCCAAAAACAAGCTGCTGAACCGTCTGTGTGCCGATATTTGTCAGCGTGAGGTCATTACCGGACCAACGGAAGCCTCGGCGCTGGGCAATATCGGCTATCAGCTGAAAGGCCTGGAGGCCCTGCCGGATCTGAAAGCCGTGCGGGCCGTCATCAAACACAACTTTATTGGTGAACATCTGACACCGGACTCTGTACCGCAGCTCGAAGTTCACTGGCAACGTTTTCTGAAACTCTGCGCGAAGAAAACACAACCCCTCTCTGAGAAAACAAAGGAAGTAGCATGAACCCAAATATCGAAACTGCCTATGCTCTGGCAAAACAACAATATGCCGCACAAGGTGTTGATGTCGATGCAGCCATTGCTGCACTGGATAACATCCCGGTCTCCATGCATTGCTGGCAGGGTGATGATGTTACTGGTTTTGAAGCCAGTGCAGGTGCACTGACCGGTGGTATTCAGGCCACGGGGAACTATCCGGGCAAAGCACGTAGTGCAGCAGAACTGCGTCAGGATCTGGAACTGGCCATGTCACTGATCCCGGGTGCCAAACGTTTGAACCTGCACGCCATTTATCTGGAATCTGAACAGCCGGTCGCGCGTGATCAGATCAAGCCGGAACATTTTGCCAACTGGGTGGAATGGGCGAAGAAAATGAACATCGGCCTGGATTTCAACCCAAGCTGCTTCTCTCACCCGCTGAGCGCCGATGGTCTGACGCTGTCGCATCCGGATGCCAAAGTGCGCCAGTTCTGGATCGACCACTGCAAAGCCAGCCGTCGCATCTCTGCCTACTTCGGTAAAGAGCTAGGCACTGCATCTGTGATGAACATCTGGATCCCGGATGGCATGAAAGACCTGCCGGCGGATCGTCTGGCACCACGTCAGCGCCTGCTGGCCGCACTGGATGAAGTGATCAGCGAGAAATTCGACGAAGCTCATCACATTGATGCTGTCGAAAGCAAACTGTTCGGTATCGGCGCGGAATCCTACACCGTCGGTTCCAACGAGTTCTACATGGGTTACGCCGCATCACGCAATGTTGCGCTGTGTCTGGATGCAGGCCATTTCCATCCGACCGAAGTGATCAGCGACAAGATCTCTGCCGCTTCACTGTATGTGAAACACCTGTTGCTGCACGTCAGCCGTCCGGTTCGCTGGGACAGTGACCACGTGGTACTGCTGGACGATGAAACCCAGGCGATTGCCACTGAAATCGTGCGTAACGAGCTGCTGGATCGCGTGCATATCGGTCTGGACTTCTTCGATGCCTCAATCAACCGCATCGCGGCGTGGGTGATCGGTACCCGCAACATGAAAAAAGCGCTGCTGCGTGCCCTGCTGGAGCCAACCCAGACTCTGCGCGATGTCGAAGCAAAATGGGATTTCTCCAGCCGTCTGGCACTGATGGAAGAAACCAAGAGCATGCCATGGCAGGCCGTGTGGGATTACGTCTGTGCCCGTAACGGCGTGGCTGTCGGTGCTGACTGGCTGGCTACCGTTAAAAACTATGAAACCGAAGTATTAGCAACCCGGAAATAAACCGGTCCGGGCAGTCATTCCCTTGTTTTGTAGGAAGGATCACCCGGGGGGACCAGGTGGTCTTTCCGGAAAATAAGGGTTACTGCCAGGGCAGCCGGAAAATTCCAAAAACATGTATTGATTCGCAGTAGTAACGAGATCCCCGTGACATGACACCCCGATCACGGGATATATAACACGCACACACAAAGGAAATTACTATGTCTGCAATTGTATCTGGTATCGGCTGGCATCTGGTTGGTGCCGCATCCGCTGCTTCTTTTTATGCACCAATCAGTAAAGTAAAACAATGGTCGTGGGAAACTACCTGGGCGTTTGCCGGTCTGTTCTCCTGGATCCTGTTACCCTGGATTGTCACTTCGTTCCTGATTGATGACTTTGCTTCATTTTATAGCGTGGTCGACAGCAAAGCCTTCTGGGGTATGCTTCTGTTCGGCGCCATGTGGGGAGTCGGTAACGTTAACTACGGTCTGACCATGCGTTATCTCGGTATGTCGCTGGGAATCGGGATCGCCATTGGTGTCACGCTGGTCGTAGGCACCCTGATGCCACCGATTTTGCGCGGTGAATTCGGTACGTTGCTGACAACGTCCAGTGGTCAGATCACGCTGATGGGTGTGCTGGTTGCGCTGGTTGGTATCGGTATTGTGACTTATGCCGGTCATCAGAAAGAAATCGCTCTGGGCACCACCACACAGGAATTTAACCTGAAGAAAGGTCTGTTCCTGGCGGTCATGTGCGGTATTTTCTCGGCTGGCTTTGCCTTCGGTCTGGAAGCGGCTGCCCCAATCAAACAAGCTTCTCTGGCACTGGGAATTGATCCGCTGTACGCCATGTTGCCAAGTTACGGCATCATCATGGGTGGTGGCGCGCTCATCAACCTGAGCTATTGCTTCATCCGTCTGGCGATCAAACCTGAATTGTCTGTGCGTGCCGATCTGTCACAACCTGCACGCAGCTTGCTGATCAACGGCGCACTGGCAGCGGCTGGCGGCATCATGTGGTACCTGCAGTTCTTCTTCTATGCCTGGGGTGAAGCAAGCATTCCGGAACATCTGTCTTTCGTGAACTGGATGCTGCACATGAGTGGTTATGTGCTGTGTGGTGGTATCGTCGGTCTGCTGCTGGCTGAATGGAAAGGTGTCGGTTCCCGTCCGGTACGTATCCTGTGCATCGGTATGCTGGTGATCGTTGCCGCGGCCAACCTGGTTGGTATGGGCATGGCATAAGGAAGAACCAGAATGATCCGTAAAGCCTTTTTAATGTCAGTCAACCCAAATGCGCATGCCGAATACAAAAAACGTCATGACGAAATCTGGCCGGAACTGGCAGACACACTGAAAAAACACGGGGCGCATAACTACAATATTTTCCTGAATCCGGAAACAAGTCAGTTATTCGCTTATGTTGAAATCGAGAGCGAAGAGCGCTGGAATGCAGTCGCCAACACTGAGATCTGTAAAGAATGGTGGGCATATATGAAAGATATTATGCCTTCCAATCCGGATAACAGCCCGGTTAGTCTCGAATTAACATCGGTGTTTTATTTAGAATAAATTTACTTTATTTTTCACCCGCCAGTGGCAATTAAAAGATAGTATGCATATTACGCAATAAAATTATGCATACCATCCTGAGATTGCCACTGTCTTTTTCCTGCTGGCATTATCAATAACCCTGCAACGACATAGATCACAAAAACCAACTTCCATCACAAAACATCTTCCCACCTGTTTTAGAATCGTGACAAAACAATCCGATGGTTTTACTTATGCGTCTTGCAGCAAAAGAATATTTCTCTTCCCCTTCAGATAAACTGGCCGTTTACAACAGCGATCCGGAAGATAATAACGTAGAACATAGTCATGAGTTTGATGAACTGGTCATTGTTAAAAGCGGTCATGGCCTGCATGTTATCCATAATCAACCTTTGTTCATCAAAAAGGGCGACGTATTCTTTGTTAAAAAGGATGAATATCATTTCTATGATGAGCTGGGAACACTCAAACTCATTAATATATTGATTAATCCCGAGGCCGACTTTCATTTTCTGAAGAATATCGATCAACTGCTGTGCCGTCTGACCTCTAATTCCCTTGATGACTATGCCTGGCTGGACAATACCGCTCTGGCACAAGTTATTGATATAGCAGACACTATATTTTACAAAATGATGACCATGAGTCATCAGAAAGAAAAATTAGCCTTGCAGCAAGAGTCTCTTTTTCTGACTCTGGTCACGCTTATTCTTGATCACCAGCATGCTGATAACACCAGTAATGAACACAAGATAAACAAAATATTAAAATATGTTCAATCTGATTGCTTTTCAGACATTAACTGGCACGCTTTATCAGAACAATATCAGGTTCCATTAAGAACGCTGTTCCGTCAGTTAAAAGAAAAAACCGGCATGACGCCGGATAACTACCTGAAACGGTTACGTCTTATTTCAGCCAGAAAGAAAATAAGAGAAACCGATATATCCATTACCAATATTGCATTCGACTGTGGATTTTCAAATAGCAACCATTTTGCTACCGCTTATAAAAGCGTATTTGGGATATCGCCAAGCACCGAACGAACCAATTATTCTCATTCGATATAAACAGAATAATTTTCAGAAATGAGTCTGTTTTCATATTTGTGATCTGTTGCTTTCCGATCTCCTTAAAAACGCCAGTCAGTCGATGAACATGGCAGAGAGACGAAAGTCTGATGAGTTTATTACTCCTACTATTTACACCAACTGAACCATCAGGTCAGTTCAGTCAGGAGTCATTCTGCGGACTACAAAATTCTAATCAAAGGAATATCTATGACAGCAACAACAGGTCTCTGGAAACAGCGTATCGGTTATGGTGTAGCTGATACGGCATGCAACCTGGTATGGCAAATGATCACGCTATACCTGATGTTTTTCTACACTGACGTCATGGGGTTGTCCCCGGTCAGCGTGGGCGTTATGTTCCTGGTAACACGTGTCGTCGATGGTGTTACCGATGTATTAATGGGCATACTGATTGATAACACGAAAAGTAAATACGGAAAATCCCGTCCCTATTTCTTATGGGGTGCGATCCCGTTTGGTGTCATTGCCATCCTGACCTTCTACGTCCCTGACTTGGGGCCACAAGGTAAACTGATTTGGGCTTATGCGACTTATATGGGCCTGTCATTGATGTACACCGTGGTTAATATTCCGCTGGCTTCCATTCTGCCATCGCTGACCAGTGATGCTCACGAACGTACTGTCCTGGCGACTACCCGTATGGTGTTCTCATTCCTTGGGGCAACCATCATCAGTTCTGTTGCCATGCCCATGGTTGACCAACTGGGAGATGGCGACAAAGCACACGGTTATTTTGTAACCATGTCGATCTGGGCAGTTGTGGCGACGCTTTTATTCCTGTTCACATTCAAGAACGTAGAAGAAAAAGTGCTGGTTCATCAGGAAAAGATGGGCATTGTGACCGCATTTAAAGCACTGAAAGGCAACACCCCCTGGTTCGTTTTTGCCCTGAATATCGTTGTGATGTGGGGCGCTGTCTTCTTCCAGGGTGGTGCACTGATTTACTACATCACCTATAACCTGGGTAAACCGGAACTGGTGGGACTGATCGCAGGAATCGGCGCTTTTGTTCCGATGATCGGCACCTTGTCTACCCCGTTTTTCTCAAAACGCATGAAAAAAATTAACGTTTTCATGATTGCCAGCACCATTGTTCTGGCAGGTACAGTGATGATGCTGCTGGTTGGCGCAAGCACGCCGGGGCTGATTGCCGGTGCCATCATCCTTGGTCTGGGCATGGGATTGCGTACCAGCATTTACTTCTCCATGCAGGCAGATCCTATCGATTTCGGCGAGTGGAAATCCGGGGTGAATGCCGCCGGTCTGTTATCCGCAGTCAATGGTTTCATCGGCAAGATCGCGTTCGCTGTTGCCGGGGCTGCTGCGGGTTATTTGTTGTCCGCAGGTGGTTATGTGCCGGATCAGCAACAGACGCCCGAAGCATTAGAAGCCATCAAAATGTGTTACTTCATTATTCCGATTGGTTTGATCATGTTGTCCATGCTCATCATGAAAACCATGTACAAGCTCGACTACATCTTCCCGCAGATCCGCGCTGAACTGGATGCCCGTAACGCAACAAAGGCCACCAAGTCAGCTTCAACAAATAACATTGATACAGAAACAGTACCGGCTGTCTGATAGCGAATATCAGGGGAGGTAGCCTCCCCTGCACGGATTTGAATTCAAGATAAAAAGGTTTCCACAATGGCTATTCAGAAAAAAGAAAATCATTTCTATATGACTAATCATGCCTTCGTCATGACAGCCGAAGGACTGAAAAAAAAGCTGAATGTAAAAAAAACTGAACCCACCGCACTGGTAACTGTGCAGAAAGATCCCACCGCCGTATTTGGTTGGCAGTCGAAAAAAGCAGCAAAGATTGAGAGCTTGTCTGACAAGTCATACGGCAAAGGTGAGTCAGTTATTATTGATTTTGGCGATCATCAGGTGGGTTATCTGGTGATGAAAATTCGTCCGGTCGGCAGCCCGCCCGATGCGCCGTTACATATGCGCCTGACCTTCGGAGAAATGCCGCTCGAAATGGGCGAAGATTTTGCGACTTACGACGGCTGGGTCAGCAGCTCCTGGCTGCAGCAGGAAACAATACATATCGACGTGCTGCCGCATGTGTTGCAGATGCCGCGTCGTTACAGTTTCCGCTATCTGAAAATTGAAGTGCTCGACACCTCACCGAAATACACGGTCGCTTTCGATGAGATCTATTGTGAAACCGTTACCTCTGCCGATATCCGTAACGTCACACCGATATCGACCACCGATCCAATGACTGCAGAAATCGATCGCGTCAGCATCAAAACGCTGCAGGATTGTATGCAGGATATTTTTGAAGACGGCCCGAAACGGGATCGCCGGTTATGGCTGGGCGACCTGCGCCTGCAGGCTTTGGCCAACTATGAAACCTTTAAAAACCACGATCTGGTCAAACGCTGCCTCTATCTGTTTGCTGCCGTGCCTGATGAAAACGGACAAGTTTCTGCAAATCTGTTTGTGGCACCGAACCTGATCCCGGATGATACTTATCTGCTCGATTATTCTCTGTTCTTCCCAGTGTCACTGTATGACTATTTTGTCGCCACGGAAGATCTGGAGACCGTCAAAGAACTCTGGCCAACGGCCTATCGTCAGATCGAACTCGCCTTTTCCCGCGTGAATGAACATCATCTGATGGAAGACGATGTCACTGGTGCCTGGTGGAGTTTTATCGACTGGCATCAGGATCTGAACAAGCAGGCCGCCAGCCATGCCGTCATGATCTATGCCATGAAACGGGCACTGGGTCTGGCCCGTGCACTGAACGATGATAAACGGGCCGCTTTCCTCGACAGCAAAATCAAGCTGATGAAAAAGGCAGCGATCGAATACCTGTGGGATGAAAAACAAAATTTCTTCGTCAGTGGTGCAGAAAAACAGGTGTCATGGGCCAGTCAAATCTGGATGGTGCTGGCTGAAGTGTTCGATATTGAACAATCCAGCCGCCTCATTGATGTGCTACTCACTGAACGCCCGACGATTAGCCCGGTGACACCGTATATGTATCATCATTTGATCGATGCGCTGATTATGGTCGATGAAACCGACGTCGCACGACAGGTGATGAAGGAATACTGGGGAGAGATGATCGAAGATGGCGCCGATACCTTCTGGGAAGCCTACGATCCGCAGAACAAGGGCTTCTCGCCTTATGGTAACAACCTGATCAACAGCTTCTGCCATGCGTGGAGCTGTACGCCGACTTACTTTATCCGGAAATATAGGATGTATTAGGCCTGAGGATTATTAATACCAAAACCAGATGGCTCGTCATTTTCCATCTGGTTTTTATCCGAAAATGAAACAAGTCTGACCAGCACTTCTTCTATACTTTTTATCAGAGTTACGTTGCTCTGAGAGAAAAATGACATCACGAAAAATATCGGCCGGTCACTGCCGCCAGTTGGGTGCTACACCCGAGGCACACGGAACTAACTTTGCCATCTGGGGGCGACTGGCGAAGTCCATGGAGCTACTGCTGTTCAGTTCTGAAAAAGATGAACAGCCGGACGTGATCCCCCTGACCAGTGAAGAGCACCGTTCCGGTTATTACTGGCATGTCCACGTCGGTGGCGTCGGAGCCGGTCAGTTATATGCCTGGCGGGTAAAAGAGGTGCTGGTTGATCTCCCCGGTAACCGCTTCGATCCGGAAAAAGCGCTGCTGGACCCTTACGGTCACCGCATTGTGCTGGGTGACAGCTATAACCGGCAATGCTCTTCCGCGCCCGGCAGTAATCTGCATTGCTGCGCGAAAAATGTCGTGACCGACCTGCGACACTATGACTGGGAGGACGATCATTTTCCCCGACATGCCCTCTCCCGTTCCGTCATTTATGAAATGCATGTGGGCGGCTTTACCAAAGATCCTTCGTCCGGCCTGCCGGATTATCTGCGCGGCACCTACGCCGGTGTGATCAAAAAAATCCCTTATCTGCAGGAACTGGGCGTTACCGCTGTTGAACTGCTGCCGGTCTTTCAGTTTGATCCGCAGGATGCCCGGCCGGGTAAACAAAATTACTGGGGTTACAGCCCGATGGGCTTTTTTGCGCCGCATGCCGAATATGCCAGCGATGGCTCCCATCTCGGTGTCCTGAATGAATTTCGCGATATGGTCAAAGCGCTGCACAAGGCGAATATCGAGGTCATTCTGGATGTGGTTTACAACCATACGGCGGAAGGCGGTGACGACGGGCCGGTGTTTTGTTTCCGGGGATTAGACAACGATGGCTTTTATACCCTGGATGAGCAGTATCACAGCACCAATTACTCCGGCTGCGGCAATACGCTGGATGCCTCTCATCCTATGACCAAAAGAATGATCACCGACAGTCTGTGTTTCTGGCGGGAAGAGATGCACATTGATGGTTTCCGGTTTGATCTGGCGGCCATTTTATCCCGGGATGGTTTTGGTCAGCCGATGAATGATCCGCCGACAATACGCACGATTGATGGTGACTATTCGCTGGCAGATACCAAGCTGTTTGCCGAAGCCTGGGACGCCGGCGGATTATATCTGGTCGGGAAAATGGCCGGCGACCGCTGGCGTGAATGGAATGGCCGCTTCCGGGATGATGTGCGCCAGTTTATCAAGGGCGACAATGGCATGGTCTCGGCTTTCGCCACGCGTCTCATCGGCAGCCCGGATATCTATCATCCGGAAGTCTCGGATCCGTATAAAAGTCTCAATTTCATTACCTGTCATGATGGTTTTACCTTATGGGATCTGGTCAGCTACAACCGGAAACATAATGAAGCCAATGGCGAACATAACCATGACGGCAGCAATGATAACTACAGCTGGAATCATGGCACAGAGGGTCAGACCGCTGATCCTGCGATTAACGCGTTGCGGTTACGTCAGGCGAAAAACCTGTTCCTCATTAATCTGATGTCGGTTGGAACGCCGATGATTCAGATGGGAGATGAAATACTCAGAACACAGTCTGGTAATAACAACGTGTATTGTCAGGATAATCCGATCAGCTGGATGAACTGGAAACCGGGGTTACATGGCCGGGAAATGCAGCGGTTTGTGACCGAACTGATGCGTTACCGCTCGGTATTAAAAGAGGAACCCCGCTTCTTTTTTTCTCTGGAACAAGCACTGGTAAGCGCCAACGTAGACTGGCACGGAGCTTTGCCTTTTCAACCAGACTGGAGTGAAAACTCGCATTCGTTGGGACTGACGGCTTACGATACCGGGCATGGGGTCGACGTGTATGCATTTTTCAACGCCTGGTGGGAACCGATGACCCTCACGCTGCCCGCGCCGCCCCATTATCCTGCCGGCAACTGGAAACGGGTTGTAGATACCGGCTTACTGCCACCGGATGACATTACGCCGCTGGGCTGCGAGTATGCGGCCATTCACGCGTCTGAATATCACGTAGCGCCCCGTTCTGTGCTGATTCTGGTCTGCCGGACACCGTTTAATCCGCCCATAAAACAAAAGCCATGATTATCCATGGCTTTTGTTTACAGAAGAAAGTGAATACCCGGATCAGAGATTGAAGGTTTCCTTCAGTTCCTGCATATCCTTGTCACTGACCCCTTCCGGCTCAAAACCACTGGCCAGACACATCAGATGTAATTTCGCGCCTTTATTGGCGACATCCACAAAATCATACGCTTCCAGGGCATCAGAACCGGTCGCCACGGCACCGTGTTTCTCCCAGATCGCCACATCGAAGGTACGCAATTTGGCCGTGGTACTGTCCGCCATCACTTTGCTGCCTGGCATGCAATATGGCACCATGCCAATCCCTTTCGGTACGAATGCACGCACTTCCGGCAGCATCTTCCAGCAGGCATTGGTATAGGCGGTTTCATCATGTGCGTATTTCGGATGATGCGACAGGGCGATCAGTTCCAGCGGATGTGTATGCACCACGCAGCGGTGATTCGAGCCGGCGCGTTGCTTGTCCATGACGATCTCGACATGCGAGATAAATTCGCTGGTTGGTTTGTAATCGGCTTTACCACGACCGCCCCACAGAATATGGTAACCAGCTGCATGATCGTCGATGCGCAGCACACAACCCGCCAGTTCCGGGTCACGCAGTTCACGGATACGTTCGCCGGTTCCTTTCACAAAGAAAATATGACCGGCACTGTCAGCCGGAAATGCGGCTGCGCCACCGACCATACTCAGCGGGCAGTGCGGAAATGCGTCCAGCGACGCCGGAACATCACCGAAAATTTCAGTGATATCAACGGAGATATTACCGCCATTCCGCTCGGCCCATTCACGCTGCCACAAATAGGAAGCCACTTCGGTTACTTTCTCAATTTCGGCCAGTACAGCGGCATTCAGTTCTATCTTACTCATCGGCTACCCCAATATAGTGTCTGATTAGTCATGAACTGAAGCCGGATAACTACTCAGCAGCATTTCAGTTCTGGATTGAGACAAAGTTTATGGAAACCGGGGGATAGTTACCTTCAGCGATTGGCCAAAAATCGATAACGGGTGGCAGTATTTCCAAGGAGAGAAACGGATCCGGGATATCCGCAAAAAATGAAAAAAAACCGGCTTTATAAAAAAGCCGGAAAACATCCACCAACAAAGAAACGATGAGTCAGATTAATGTACAGATGAGGTATCGACCGCCCGGGTCGGCCGAGGGGCCAGCCAGATCACGAAGGCAGCCACGGTGAAGATGACAGCGATCACCATGAAGATCTGGTTGGTCGCCACCATGACGCTCTGCCCCTGCAACATCCAGTCCATGATCCCCCGGGTTTGATCCATCCCCATACCGGCATTGGTCATAGCCTCCGTGGCCGCACCCGACTGGTCGGTTAATCCGGCCATTTCGGCTTTGACATAACGGGTCTGGTTTTCCCATGAGGTATTCACCATGGAAGTCGCAAAGGCGCCGGACAGCGTACGGATGAAGTTCATCAGTCCGGCGGCCGAATCCATTTCCCGATCCATCACACAACCCAGCGCAATGGCGGTCAGCGGCACGAAAAACAACGGCATGCCGATCCCCTGGAATAACATCGGCAGACTCACCTGCCAGAACGTCATGTCCATATTGGCGTGACTGCGGAACAAGGTCCAAATACCCAGCCAGAGCACCCCGATAAACACCAGCGGTCGCGGATCGATTTTCGTTGCCAGATTCGCAATGGCCGGCGCCAGGAAGATGGCCAGCACCCCCATCATCGCCGTGGAATAACCGGCAATCGTCGCGGTATATCCCATGTAGATCTGCAGCCAGAGCGGCGTCAGCACGGTAATACCGAAGAAGGCGCCAAATCCGAGTGACAGCGTCAGCATACTGGTTGTGTAACCGCGGTGACGGAACACCTTCAGATCCACCACCGGATTACGCTCTGTCAGCTCCCAGATCAGGAAGGCGACAAAACCAATCAGTGCGATGATGCCTAACGTCACAATCCGCCCGGATTCAAACCAGTCATGATCCTTGCCTTCATCCAGCATGATCTGTAACGCAGCTACCCAGACCACCAGCAGCACCAGCCCGACCAGATCCATGCGGGATTTGGTCGCTTTGGTTTCAAACTGCTGCAGCATTTTCCAACACAGTAACCCGGCGACAATCGCAAATGGCGTCTTCACGAAGAAGATGTACGGCCAGCTGAACTGATCACAGAGGATCCCACCCAGAATCGGCCCCATGATCGGTGCCACCAGCGTGGTCATACTCCAGATCCCGATCGCGGCATGGCTTTTATCTTTCGGGAAAATACGGATCATCAACGTCTGCGATAACGGCATCAGCGGACCACCCGCGAAGCCCAGGAATACGCGGAACAGCACCAGCATATTCATGCTGGTCGCCATGCCACATAACGCCGAAAAAATACCAAACATGATCAGACAGGTCACAAACACCCGCATCGCCCCGAAGCGGGATGACAGCCAGCCGGTCAGCGGTACCGAGATCGCCTCAGCCACCGCATACGACGTAATGACATAGGTGCCCTGACTGGTCGATGTACCCAGACTTCCGGCAATATTCGATACCGACACGTTTGCAATGGTGGTATCGAGGATCGCCAGAAAGTTCGCCATCGCCAGGCAGATAGCGCCCAGTGCCAGCTTGCCGCCGGATAACGGCTGCGGGAAGTTATCGGATGATGAACTACTCATCATTCACCGCCTTAACCCTGACGATCAGTGGAATGTGATGCATGTTCCGCAACCGCTTCTTTTATAACCGGAGCCGATGTATCAATCGTTGCTTCCATGGATAAACCAACCTGCAACGGGCGATGTTTCATCTCATTTGCATCCAGCGTAATACGCACCGGTAACCGTTGAACCACCTTGATCCAGTTACCGGTCGCATTCTGCGCCGGAATCATGGAGAACGCTGAACCGGTACCACCGGACAGGCCACTCACTACGCCGTGATAAACCACTTTGTCGCCGTAAATATCCGCAGTCACTTCAACCGGCTGACCGATTTTTACATCGCGTAATTCCACTTCCTTGAAGTTCGCATCCACGTGAATATTCTGGGTTGGTACCACACTCAGCAGGGGCGCACCAATCTGAACCCGGCGACCAACCTGTACCTGACGTTTGGCGATGGTGCCATCGACCGGCGCTTTAATCACGGTACGGTCCAGATCCACCTTCGCCTGTTCATAGCGGGCTTTGGCCAGCAAGACTTCCGGGTTGGTTTCGACAGTGGCATCAACGGTTAATGCCGCATTCGCCTTCTTCGAACCAATGGTAGACAAACGATTGGCCACGCTCTGTGCCGCCGCTGCTTTGGCCGCAGTCAGATTCGCCTCCGCCTGAGCCAGTGCATTCTTCGCATTCGTCAGCTCTTCACCGGAAACCGAACCAGAAGCCAGCAGTGCCTGACGACGCTGCATATCCACCTGCGCGCGCGCCAGATCCGCCTGTGCCGCGGCCAGCTGAGCCTGCGCCCGTTTCTCATCCGCCTCACGCGCTTTCACCTGCGCCGCCAGGCCTTCATCATTGGCCAGATAGCTGCGCACACGACGTTTCGCCAGTCCCAGATCGGCTTCCGCCTGCGCTAATGCCAGACGCGCATCGGTATCGTCCAGCACCACCAGCACATCCCCCTGTTTGACCTGCTGGGTATCCACCACATTGACCGATTTGACGATACCGCCCACCGCCGGCGTGACTTCCGCCAGCTCAACCGCGGTATACGCATTGTCGGTAGTCACATAATGGGATGCGACAAAATACCAGTAAGAACTGTAACCAACTCCTGCCAGGACGATTGCCGCCGCCAGGCCCATAAACCCTTTTTTGCGGGAATCAGCAGCACGCGGCGCATCAAAATCATCATCAAACTGATCAATCGTGATATCTGAATTCATCTGAGTCATTTTTCTAATCCTGTATTGAAATCAAGAACGAGGAGTCTGGTAACCACCGCCTAACGCGTGGATCAGGGCTACATCAAGAGAGAAGGAACGGGACTGCAAATTCACCAATGCGCGCTGGCTGTTCAGCCAGGCATCTTCTGCAGTCAGCACATCCAGATAAGTCGCCAGACCACCGCGATAACGGTTATTGGCGATCTGATACGCGTCATGCGCCGAATTCACGGCGTCTTCGGTTTTTTCCAGCTGACCTTTCAGAGCTTTGGCGCTGGTCGCCACATCGGCCACATTGCGCAGTGCCTGGGTCACGGTATTGTTGTAACTGGCCACCGATTCTTCATACATCGCTTCAGCGGAAGTCAGCTGTCCCTGTAACCGGCCACCGGTGAAAAGAGGCAGATAAATCGCCGGACCAATACTGCCTGCGTCATTGCCTGATTTCGTCAGGTTATCCAGACCAAACGACTGATACCCGATAAACGCAGAAAGACTGACATCCGGATAGAACTGCGCCTTCGCAATACCTATCCGTTTGGCGGCTGCTTCGGCCCGCCAGCGGGCTGCCGTTACATCCGGACGACGGCCGAGCAGACCAACGCCAGCATCATCAGGCAAACCAAATGCGCGGGATAACTGGATGCTAGGACGCGCAATGGATAATCCGCGATCCGGCCCTTTCCCCAGCAAAGCCGCCAGCGCATTTCGCTGCAGCTGAATGTTCTCGTCGATACTCAGCAGATCAGCTTCGGCATTCGCCTGCAGCGCCTCGGCCTGGCGGACGGGCCCCTGGGTTTCCAGACCATTCCGGAAACGTTGCGTCATCAGCTCCACCGTTTTCTTGCGGATATCCAGCGCAGAAACTGCGGTATCCCGGTTCGCATACAGACGGGCCAGTTCCGCGTATGACTGGGCAATAGAGGTGGACAGCATCAGTCTGGCCGATTCGGTTTCGGCCTGCGCCGCCGCATAATCCGAGGTCGCAGCCGCTACCGCAGCTTTGTTTTTACCCCAGAAGTCGAAGTCGTAACTGAAGTTCAGGGTCGCAGAGCCATAGTCATTCCAGTCACGCGGCGGGTTATAGGCCTGATACTGATAACTGACTTTGGTTTCAGAGGCAGACAACGCCATGCCGGCCTGAATATACCGGGACGCCCCAGCCTGCCGGGCCACGCCTTCCGCATTTTTCAGCCGGGCCGCCGCCGCTTTCAGGGAGGGTGCATCACTGAGCGCCTCTTCAATCAATTGGCTTAACTGAGTATCGCTATAACTCGTCCACCATTTATGCTCAGGCCAGCTGACCTTGAGCTCCGAATTCAATGACTGTGCAGATTCAAAATCAGACGCTGATTTGACAGAAGATAACTGGTGATCCGATGTCTGCGCACACGCGCTTAACACCAGAACCGCAACAGGTAACAAGGTAAACGGCCGCCATCTTGCCGCACCGGGCAAGCGTGACGCATGTTGTCTTTTCACTCTGAACCCCTATAACTAAACCGTACAGTACAGTTATACTCTTGACAGACAGGGGAAGTCAAGGAAAACTGAATAAGAGACTTCGTTAAAGGTAAGGATTTATGCGGGTTAAAAGCGAAACACGGCGCCAGGCCATCATTGAAGTAGCCAAAGATGCGTTCATCCGGCAAGGGTTTGAAAATACGTCCATGTCAGAGATCGCCAGTCGGGTTGGCGGGTCAAAGGCAACACTATATAACTACTTCAATTCCAAAGAAGAAATCTTTGCCGCAGTGATGGAATCGTCTGCTGCAGAGAAAATTGCAAATGCCTTCAAAATTCTGGAAGACTCTAATGATATCCGCACAACCTTAACTGCGTTTGGCATGCATTATCTGCATTCTATTCTCGCGCCGGATATCATGGCCATCCGGAAAATGGCCCTTAACGAAGCGGATCGTTCTGATATTGGCCGTCATTTTTATGAAAACGGCCCCAAAAAAGGCTGGGAGTTGATAAGCAATTATCTTCAGAAACAAATCGATCAGAATAACCTGATCACCGGCGATGCCGGGATCTGCGCCATGCATCTGAAAGCGTTACTGGAATCTGAAGTGGTCGAACCGTATGCCTTAGGTGTCATCACTCCACCTGATGAATCCGAATTGAAAATGATCGTGGAACGGGCAATCTCTGTATTCCTGCGGGCCTATCAGGCATAACTTTTTATCCCGGATTGACTATCCTGTATAAAGAACAAGCGATATTATCGATAGGTAACACCTTGAGTTCAAATGGAAGAAAAACGCGCAGGGTAGCGAACAAGTCTGATGATCGGAGATAAAGAGATGCCATACTCCCTGAATAGAAAACTGATTCTCACTATGCTTGCCGCCGGGCTTTTCGTGGTTAATCCGGCTTTTGCGGATAAACCGGAAGGGAAAGGAAAACAGGAAAAGATCCAGGAAGTTCCTAAAAACAAACAGCACACTCAGACTCAGAGTAAACAGAATGTGCAGAGTAAACAGAGTGTACAGGGTAAACAGAATGTGCAGGCCAAACCTGGTACACCAGATGCACAGGTCAGCACCAAGCATATCCAGACCAGCGATTCGCGTGTCACCATCTATTTTGGCGACCATCACCGCGATGTGATCCGGCAATATTACAGTGACAGCTACCACTCCGGACATTGCCCGCCCGGCCTGGCCAAAAAGAACAACGGTTGTCAGCCTCCCGGACTGGCGAAAAAATGGCGTTACGGCCATCCGCTACCAAGCGACGTGATCTATTATGATTTGCCACCGCAGGTTGTTATTAGCCTGGGTATCCCGCCGGAAGGTCAGAAATACGTCCGGGTCGCCAGTGACATTCTGCTGATTGCGGTAGGAACCGGACTGGTGCTGGATGCGATTCAGGATCTGAATAATCTGTAAGTAAAACAGAATGAAAAAGCCTGCATCGCAGGCTTTTTTATTTGTTCGTCTTAATGGTTAATGTCGCCCCGACAGAAGCGATCATGATGGCCAGCACTGCCGTCCATTGCTGTACCGTCAGGCGTTCGCCGATAAGCAGCAGCCCAGAGAACGCCGCCACCACCGGTTCCAGACTCATCAGCGTGCCAAAGGTACGCGCCGGAATTTTGGTCAGTGCAATCATTTCCAGCGAAAACGGTAAGGCGGTCGATAAAATCCCGACACCGATCGCTAATGGCAGCACCTCCGGCGCCAATAACGCCGTACCGTTTTGCCAGATCCCGATAGGCGCAAAGCAGATAGCACCGATAAAAGTGCCCAACGCCGCTGTCGCAGCGCCATTTTTCGTGCCTGACTTTTTACCGAAGATGATATACAGCGCCCAGCATGCGCCTGCTGCCAGTGCATACATGGCTCCCGTGATATCAATATTGGATAAGGAATGGCCGATCGGCAGCAGCAGGAGCAGCCCGGCGATAGCCAGTACGATCCAGATAAAATCGATGAGACGGCGGGAACCCAGTATGGCAACCAGCAACGGGCCGGTAAATTCAAACGCGACGGCTACCCCCAGCGGCAAGGTCAGAATGGACTGATAAAACAGAAAATTCATGCCACCCAGCACCACCCCATACACCAGCAGCGGCGCCAGATTGCCGGCACTCCAACGGGAACGCCACGGACGGAAAAACAGCATCAGCGCACAGGCACCCACAATCAGACGCAGTGACGTCGCCCCCGCCGCCCCGACGAGCGGAAACAGCATTTTGGCCAGCGAGGCGCCACTCTGCACAGAAACCATGGCAATAACAATGAACAGAACAGGAAGAAAACGACCGGAAAGATTTCCGGAAACAGAAGACATCAGATGACCCTTTTACATCGACAAAAGAGAGCGAAAGGATATTTGATACGGGATCAATAAACCATAACCAGTTAAACGTGTTGCCAAAACTATTTTTCGGGAAGTTTTTATGCGTTAGATAAACCCCGCTTGCGCGGGGTTTCATGACCACTCGTTTGATGACGGATGGTATTACGCCAGCGTATGTTCCGTACGGGCAATAATGTCATCCTGGGTATCCGGTGACAGCGCGGTAAAGAACGCAGAGTAACCGGCGACACGAACCACCAGATCACGATATTGATCCGGATGCGCTTTCGCGGCCAGCAATGTTTCGCGGGAAACGATGTTGTACTGCACATGCCAGCCTTTGTGTACTTCAAAGAAGGTGCGCAGCAGTGTCATCAGTTTCTGGCGATCACGCGGCTGTTCCAGACTGATCGGGTTCAATTTCTGGTTCAGCAACACGCCACCCAGGATCGCGGCCGTCGGCAGTTTGCCCAGTGAGTTGAACACTGCGGTAGGGCCATGACTGTCGGTGCCTGACGATGGGCTTGCCCCTTCTGCCAGTGGCGTTTTCGCCTTACGGCCATCCGGTGTCGCCATGGTGCCGGCACCAAATGGTACGTTCGCAGAGATTGAAGACGTCCCTGCATAGTAACCACCCCCAATCGGGCCACGGCCATAACGGGTATTTTTGTAGTTTTTCAGTTCATCAATATAGCTGTTGTAAGCCTGAACCAGCAGTGTATCGACCGAGTCATCATCGTTACCGTATTTTGGTACCCGGGTTGACAGGATCTGGCGCAGCGCTTCGCCATCCGCACCAGCGAAATCATCGGCCAATTTGGCAGCCAGTTCCTGCTGTGACACTTTCCTGCCAAATACCAGATCACGCACTGCGGCCAGGCTGTTACCGGTATTGGCAATCCCTACCTGCAGACCGGATACCCAGTCGTATTTCGCGCCACCTTGTTTTGCGGTCAGACCACGCTCAATACAATCATCAATCAATGCGGAACAAACGATGTCATGCGCATTTTCTTCCAGCATGGTGTCAATGATGGTATCGATTTCGATGGATTTACGGGTGTAGTAGCGGATCTGGCGATCCCACTCCGTCATCACTTCGCTGAAATCCGTGAAATTGCCCAGAGACAAGCCTTTATCATGCGGCAGGAACACTTGGCCGGTCGTCGCATCACGGCCTTGTTCCAGCGTCGCCAGCATCACACGGGTAAAGTTCAGGAAGCTCATCCCGGTGCAGCGATAGCCCCATTTACCCGGTACCGCGGTTTCGATACAACCAATCGCCGAGTAGTTGTAGGCATCTTCCTTCTCGACACCCAGCTTGATGAACTCCGGAATAACAATTTCATCGTTATTGAATGCCGGCATACCGAAACCACAGCGGATCACATCCATACAGGCACTCAGGAAGTCGTTCGAGAGACCCGCATGGTAGCGAACACTCAGGTTAGGCTGCGTTGAACGCAGACGGCCGCAAGATTCCAGAATGGCGTAAGACAATGAGTTCACGGCATCAACCGGCTCACCGTTAACCAGTTTCTGACCACCGATAGTCACGTTCTGGTACATCGGACTGCCGGCAGACGATTTGGAGTGCAGCGTTGAACGGATCTTGTTCACTTCAAGCAACTTCAGCCAGCAGCTTTGCAGCAGCTCGATGGCATATTCTTTCGAAATAGATTGCTCAACTTCTACATCCTGGTGGTACCAAGGGTACAAGAACTGATCCATACGACCGAATGACACCGAGTGACCGTTAGATTCAATCTGCAAGAACAGCTGGATGAAGAATGACAGCTGCAGTGCCTGCCAGAAGGTTTTTGCTGGTTGTTCGGCGATAATTTCGCAGTTTTCGGCCATCGCCAGCAGTTCGTCACGACGTTCCGGACGCGCTTCCACCGCCGCCATGGATTTAGCTAATGCGGCATATTTGCGGATATGCAGGGTCAGCGCTTCGAAAGAGATCTCTACCGCTTTTAAGAACTGTTCTTTGTGTAAATCAGCCCAGGCCGTCAGATCTAAACGCGCACGGCGTTCAGCCACCTGCTTGCGGATACCCGCGATACCAATTTTCAGTACTTTTTCATAATCGACCGCCATGTGCGCATCACCGGCATTCATGTTGCCTTCGGCTTTGATGATGCCGGAGCCCAGCAGGTCTTTATGCTGTTCTGAGAACAATGCAAAGCAACGGTCTTTAACTGTCTGACCTTTCCAGAACGGCGCGATTTGATGAACGATAGCCTTATCTTTTTCGGATACGTCAAATCCGGCACCCGGACGGTTGGCTAATTCATCAATTTCAGCAACCACCCAGTCCATGGTGTATTCAGGGAAAATAGGCGCCGCACGCAGATAAGCCCCCTGGTTACCGATGATCAACTCATCGTTATCGATCCAGATAGTACGTTTATCCAAATGGTGAACTAACGCGATTGCCCGGCGCAGCACCATCGGCTTATCCATGTTAGCCTGATATGCTTCTGTATAATGTAAAGCACGCTCAGTACAAACGGGTGGTGATACAATTTCGACAAGACGACGTTTATGATTTTTCGTACGCTCTGTCAGTGTATTCAGATCCATATCTGTCATGTTAACCCCTCATTATTGCTGTGAGCCCCCGCGAATTAGCCTCTTCTTCTAAAAAGACTAATAACTCGGGACTTTCTAGTGATTGCTTAGCTCCGGTATATTCGGCACCGAGCAAGTGATATTTATGCACGCCATAGGTGTGGTAAGGCAGAAAATGGATTTCACCACTTCCACCAAAATTGGAATAATGGGTTGCCGCTTTATCGATGATTTTAATTAAGGTCTCTTTATCATCATTAAAATCCGGAATAATAGGCACGCGGAATACAATATGTGCGCCTCTTTTTCCTAGCTCATCATAGTTCTGGTTTATTAAATCCAGCTGACCGCTTGTCCAGTCATTAAATTTGCCATGTTCAACATGTTTGATATCCAGCAACCACATATCCACCAGATCTACCGATTTGGCTATGTATTTCCATGGCACATGCAGGCAACTTTCAACGGCCGTATGCAGCCCGTGTTTCTTTATTTCCGTTAACAGTTCGAATGCGAAATCAGGCTGCATGAAGGGCTCGCCGCCCGTGAGAGTCACACCGCCGCCACTTCTTTCATAAAAAGGCTTATCTTTTAAAATGGTCGCGACCACTTCATCGACAGATAAACGTTTACCGCACATCTCTAAAGCACCACTAGGACATGCATCGGAGGCTAATAAGATGATGTCTTTGTCGATAATATCCCGGTTTACAGATAACAGGTTGCTTTGCAAATCTTTTACAAATGCAGGGCTGACTTGAGAACAACGCGCGCAATCTTTCATGCACAAGCGCTCGTCATAAAACAGATCCAGTGTCCTGCTGATACTTTCCGGATTCTGACACCATGAGCATTTCAGGGAACACCCTTTCAGGAAGACGGCTGTTCGGACACCCGGACCATCATGCGTCGCATAGCGCTGTATATTGAAAATCATAAGTCATCCCAAATCTGCAACTTTCGGTTTCATTTATACGCTTTCGTACGCAAGCTGAATTGATCCAAATCAATTGTTATCCAAGTAGTTCTGCACAGGCAGATGAAAAAGATCGACACGTTTTGCCGATATAGCCTACCGCCTGGTTGCTTCTGAAAAATAAACAGTAATTACAATAGGTTGCGCATTGGCGGGGTTCTGTATGCAATAAGACAGAATGCGGTGAAAAATATTACGGTAGGTTGCAGTACGCGCGAGTAAAGCCACCATGAAATATGGCAGCCGTCGAATTCATTTCCTCACAACGTATTTGACTGTTTACAAACTAATTTATTCCATCAAAATTAATCTTCAGCAAAATCCTCGATTAAAATCAACAACTCATCATCAAACAACTTGAAATATTCATAAATAGACATCCCACTTTCAGTCAAAACAATTGAAAAGCTTTCCCAATTAAACAAAGAGACATTGAATTTGTTTTCCAACTGCTTTATTGCCAGTTGAAGAATGTATTCCTGGACATCCAGTTCAATTGCCGCGAGGCTGAAGCTTTTCTTTTCAACAAGAGAAATAAATGCCTGCATACAAAACAAGTTGGAATGAATCATCGCTAACCTATCAATAAAAAAACCAGGCATAACGAGCCTGGCCTCATCAAACAAAGGGTGAACAAATCGATGAGTAAAGGGCAACAACACCAAGTGTCATTCAGATGACGAAAATCAGGGGATTTCCGGTCCAAAATCAGCAAGATACGCTCCTTTCTCTGTCTTCGTGTACTCCGCAAAGTTTTCACGGAAACGTTTTGCCAGATCGGTGGCTCTTGCTGTCCATTCACATACTTCCGGATATGAACTTCTCGGATCTAACACCGATGTATCCAGTCCTTTTAATGTTAGTGGCATTTTCAGATTAAAAACGGGCAGTACCTGTGTCGCATTATCATGAATAGATCCGTCGAGAATCGCATTAATAATGGTTCGCGTATCCCGGAGTGAAATTCTTTTACCGTTTCCGTTCCAGCCGGTATTCACCAGATAGGCTTCTGCATTGGCTGCTTTCATCCGTTGCAGTAATACCTCTGCATAGACTGTCGGATGCAGGGACAAAAATGCAGCGCCAAAGCAGGCGGAAAAAGTGGGCTGCGGCTCTTTTATCCCACGTTCCGTCCCCGCCAGTTTTGCTGTAAATCCAGACAGAAAATGATACTGCGTCTGTTCGTCGGTCAAAATCGAAACCGGAGGCAACACACCAAATGCGTCTGCCGTCAGGAATATCACCTTGCCCGCATGACCGGCTTTAGAAACTGGCTGGACAATATTTGGAATATGATGGATTGGATATGAAACACGCGTATTTTCTGTTTTTGATGCGTCAGTAAAATCAATTTCACTATCCGCCGCAACCACCACATTTTCTAATAAAGCATTTCGTTTGATGGCTCGATAAATATCAGGTTCGCTTGTTGCAGAGAGATTGATTGTTTTGGCATAGCAACCGCCCTCAAAGTTGAATACGCCATCATCATCCCAGCCATGTTCATCATCACCGATTAGTAGACGGTTCGGATCTGTTGATAAGGTTGTTTTTCCGGTGCCTGATAAACCAAAGAAAATCGCCACATCGCCCTCTTTACCGACATTCGCGGAACAATGCATAGACGCGATATTCTTCTGTGGTAATAAATAGTTCATGACAGAGAACAACCCTTTTTTCATCTCTCCGCCATACCAGGTACCACCAATGAGTTGCATACGCTCGGTTAAGTTGAATGCAACAAAGTTTTCTGAATTCAGCCCCTGACGCTGCCAATCCTTATTAACGCTCTTTGCGCCATTGAGCACCCAGAAGTCCGGCTCAAACGTTTTTAACTCTTCGGCGGATGGCACAATAAACATATTTTTCACAAAATGTGCCTGCCACGCCACTTCAGTAACAAAACGGACACTCAAACGCGAATCTTTATTGGCACCGCAAAATGCATCAACGATATAGAGTTTTTTATGACTCAGCTGTTGAGTCACAACAGATTTAAGATGTTTCCATATCTCTTCAGAGATCGGATGATTATCGTTCTTGCCTGTGTTGCTGTCACTCCACCATACAATATCTTTCGTGTTCTCATCACGAACAATATACTTATCTTTAGGTGATCGTCCGGTAAAAATACCAGTATCCACAGCAACTGCACCGAGAGAAGTTAAAACTGCTTTCTCTTTACAATCCAACTCATTGTTTAATTCATCCTGGAATAGCAAATCATAGTCAGGATTGTAAACAAGGTGTTCTGTATCAATACCCACATTAATTAATGAGCTTTTGACTTTATCTGAATTCATAAAAATACCTGCATCAATCAGTTACGATGAATTATAACAAGATTGATATGTGAAAATTATCAAACATTTATATTTGCAATTTTAATAAAAATTTAATAATCAAAATAAGAACAGCCGTCACAGAAATGGCTGTTCTTAATTATTTAATTAACCCATAACGTATTTAATCATAACGCCAGCGGCTACGGCCGAACCGATGACACCCGCCACGTTCGGACCCATCGCATGCATCAGCAGGAAATTGTGTGGGTCTGCTTCCAATCCTAATTTATTGGATACTCGGGCAGCCATTGGCACCGCAGATACCCCGGCAGAGCCAATCAGCGGATTCATCTTGGTTTTAGAGAATTTATTCATCACTTTTGCCATGACGACACCCGCACCAGTACCGACACAGAATGCGATAACACCCAGAATCAGAATACCGAGCGTTTGTGGCTGCAGGAATTTATCAGCCATGAGTTTAGAACCCACTGATAAGCCAAGGAAAATGGTGACAACGTTAATTAACGCATTTTGGGCGGTGTCAGACAAACGCTCAACGACACCACATTCACGCATCAGATTACCAAAGCAGAACATACCTAATAATGGCGTTGCAGAAGGCAGCAACATCGCAATCAGTACAAGCAACATCAGCGGGAAGCAAATCTTCTCGATTTTGTTCACTTTTCTAAGCTGTTGCATTTTGATCTGACGTTCTTCCGGTGTAGTCAGTGCGCGCATAATAGGCGGCTGGATCAGCGGAACCAATGCCATGTAGGAATACGCGGCAACAGCAATTGCACCTAACAATTCGGGAGACAGTAAACTGGTAACGTAAATTGCGGTTGGACCATCCGCGCCACCGATAATACCGATTGAAGCGGCTTGTGCCACACTGAAATCCATGATGCCAAGAGTGGATAAACCTAATGCCCCGAGTACGGTGGTAAAAATACCAAATTGTGCGGCAGCACCCAGCAGCAGCGTTTTCGGGTTAGCCAGTAACGGACCGAAATCGGTCATGGCACCAACCCCCATAAAGATCACCAGCGGCGCAATACCCGATGCAATTGCAACACTGTAGAACTGGTACAACATGCCATCGGTATACTGATATTTTTCAGCCAGTAAATGCATCTCTACCAACTCTTTCGGCGATGCCACTTTCATGGCCTCTTTAACCGCGCCAACGGTGAATTGGTCGAGATGCAGAATGGCGGCAAAATTCTTTATTACCTCCGGATCCGCCGCATGCAGGGCATTTTCAACCGCTGATAGCGCTAATCCAGCTTCTGGCAAATTGGCTAACAGGCCACCAAATCCTATAGGAACCAATAGCAATGGTTCAAAGTTCTTCATAATCGCAAGATAGAGTAATACCAATCCAACCAGGATCATTACTCCCTGCCCCCATGACATATGTAATATGCCGAAATCATTAATTAATTCCAGAGCGCTATTCATTTCAATCTCACTTCATCAGGCAATAGTCAGTAATGGTTCGCCCACTTCAACGGCGTCACCTTCGTTAATGTGTATTTGCTGGATAACGCCGGTTTTGGTCGCCCGAATCTCGGTTTCCATTTTCATGGCTTCAAGAATCAGCACCACCTCGCCTTCAGTAACCGCCTGTCCTGCCTTTGCATTAATTTTCCAGATGGTACCGGCTAACGGAGCATGCAGGGCTTCAGCTGACTGGCTCTGTTGCGCAACATTTGCCGGGGTTTGTACCGGTTGTTTCGCAGGAACCGGCGCTGATGCACCGTCCGTCACGCTGACCGCGTAAGATTTGCCATTTACGGTAATGGTATATACAGACATAGATTTTCTCTCTCACGCAATCGACAACAGATCTTCACCCACTTCAACCGCGTCACCCTCATTAATGAAAAGGCTGCGGATAATGCCTGATTTAGAAGCCCGGATTTCAGTTTCCATTTTCATGGCTTCAAGAATCAGAACGACGTCGCCCTCAGACACAGGCTGGCCCACTTTTGTGTTGATTTTCCAGATTGTTCCGGCAAGTGGCGCACTGAGCATGCTGTCATCTGCGGAAGCAGAAACAGGTGTCACTGACGCATCCGGTGGTGTCACCGGCTGTACAGATTCAATAGCTCCGCCTTCAGCAACCCCGACGACGAAGACTTCACCATTCACGGTGACGGTATAGACACCCGGCTCTGTTTTGGCTGGTGTCGCCTTTTCGCTTGCTTTGGCTGCCGGAGAAACTGCACTTGGAGCAGATTCAAAGACTTCCGGATTATTCCGGTTTGCCAGGAATTTCCAGCCGACCTGATCAAACAACGCAACGATCAGCACGTCATCGATGCTGTTTTCACTGAGCTGGATCCCTTTTTTATAAGCTTCGCTTGTAACCTGGGTAGTTAAATTAACAATTTCCGGCTGGATCAAATCAGCAGGGCGAACGGTGACCGGTTCTTTACCATTCAGTACTTTGGCTTGTAATTCCGCATTGACTGGCATCGGGGTTTTGCCATATTCACCACGCAGCACTCCCGCGGTTTCTTTGGTGATGTTTTTGTAACGTTCGCCAAGCATCACATTAATCACGGCCTGAGTGCCGACAATCTGGGACGTTGGTGTCACGAGCGGTAAAAAGCCAAGGTCTGCTCTGACGCGCGGAATTTCTTCCAATACCAGATCCAGTTTATCGAGCGCATTCTGTTGCTTAAGTTGACTCTCCATATTGGTCAGCATGCCACCCGGCACCTGAGCAACCAGAATCCGGGAATCCACGCCCTTCAGTTGTCCTTCAAAGGCAGCATATTTTTTACGCACATCACGGAAATAAGCAGCAATACGCTCAAGTCTGACAATATCCAGTCCGGTGTCATAAGGCGTATTCTTCAGTGTCGCCACGATCGCTTCGGTAGCCGGATGGCCGTAGGTACCGCTCATGGATGAAATTGCTGTATCAACACGATCAACACCGGCTTCGATTGCTTTAATGATTGTCATATCCGCAAGACCGGCCGTTGAATGGCAGTGCAAATGCAAAGGGATATCCACTTGCGCTTTCAGGGTGGCAATCAGTTCGCTGGCGGTATACGGATTCAGAATACCCGCCATATCTTTAATGGCGATAGAATCGACGCCTTCTTCCGCCAGTTGTTGCGCCACATCGATCCAGGTCTGCAGATTGTGAGCCGGACTGGTGGTGTAAGAGAGCGTCCCCTGTGCGTGAGCGCCAAGCTTTTTCACAGAATTAATGGCTTGTTTCATATTTCTGACATCATTCATCGCATCAAAAATACGAAACACATCCATCCCGTTTTTTACCGCACGCTCAACAAACGTGTCCACGACGTCATCGGCATAATGACGATAGCCGAGCAGGTTCTGACCACGGAGTAACATTTGCAGCGGCGTTTTCGGCATCGCTTTTTTCAATTCACGTAAACGATGCCATGGGTCTTCCCCTAAAAAACGGATACAACTATCAAATGTTGCGCCACCCCAGCATTCCAGCGACCAGTAACCAACCGAATCAAGCTCTGCAGCAATGGGTAGCATGTCATCAAGACGCAACCGTGTAGCAAAAAGCGACTGATGCGCATCACGCAAAACGACATCGGTAATCCCAATTGATTTTTTTATCTGGCTCATAAAAATCTCCGGTGCAATTATTTCTGGGAAGAAACTTTGTGATGGTGAATTGCAGCAGAAATAACAGAGACTAATTTGTCATTCGAACAATCCGCTTTGATATTCACTTGTTGAACAGATTTCTTTTTCGGTGGGTCCTGATTAGGGAATAATTTATTAATCACCTTGGATGCTTGGGAAATAGCAAAAACAAGGAAAACCAAAAAACTAAATACGAACCCCATCCCGAGGAACATCAAACTTATTCCTTCGGACATTAAATTCTGAGTCATTTTCTATTCCACGCAGTAGAATAAGGCTCATTTTCATGAGCCTTTATTAAACATTATTTAATAAACTTCACCTGTTCGCAGATGTCTTTATAAACCTGGTCTTTACGCTCGTTATAAATAACCTTCTTCTCTTCGAACAAATTCCGGTCATGTGTATCGATGGATACAATCAGCGGACCAAACTCTTTCACTTTGCACACCCATAAAGTTTCCGGCATTCCCAGATCTTTCCAGTGTGCATCCTGAATTTCTTCAACCTGTGTGGCAGCCTGAACCGCACAACCAGCCGGGTAAACAACGTGTAAGGCCTTATTGGTTTTACAGCCTTCCTGCGTACCCGCACCCATGCCACCTTTACCAACAATCAGTTTGACACCGGTTTGTTCGATAAATTCTTTTTCGAATTTTTCCATACGCATACTGGTTGTCGGGCCGATAGATACCATTTCATATTTATCCATACCCAGCGTACGAATAATCGGACCCGCATGAAAAATAGCCATACCTTTAATATCAACAGGCAGTTCACGCTTTTCTTCAATTAAACGGCGGTGCGCAACATCTCGGCAAGTTACCAGTGTTCCATCAAGATAAATCACATCACCAACATGAATATCTTCCAGATCTTTATCGGTAATCGGGGTTTTCAGAATCTTTTTGCCGCTCATAATTCAACTCCTGAGTGTGATGTAATTGTGAAATTCAGATCCTTATCGAAAATAATGTGACCACGTCTGTGTGACCAGCAACCGGTATTTACAGCAACACCAATGGTTGACGGATGACGCGCTGTATTTTCAATATGAACACCCATGACAGAGTTATTACCGGACATACCCTGAGGACCCAAACCAATTTTATTGATACCGTCTTCAAGTAATTTTTCCATTTTCGCAGCACGCTCATTCGGGTTTCTAGAACCGATCGGGCGCATCAGTGCTTTTTTCGATAACAGTGCTGCAGTCTCGACCGAGGTCGCAACACCAACACCAACCAGCAACGGCGGACAAGCGTTCAATCCATAGCTGGTCATGATGTCGAGCACGAACTGTGTGACCCCTTCGTAACCTGCGCCTGGCATTAATACCATTGCTTTGCCTGGTAAGGTGCAACCACCGCCAGCCATATAGGCATCAATTTCAACATCATCACGGTCTGGTACCATTTCCCAGAAAATGGATGGGGTACCTTTACCGATGTTTCGCCCGGTGTTGTATTCATCAAACGTTTCAACACTGTTATGACGTAAAGGCGCATGTTCAGTGGCATACAAAACAGAATCGGTCAGGATCCGCTCTAATTTCCCGATATGCGGGAAATTCTCACCACACTGGATAAAGAACTGAATCACACCGGTATCCTGGCAGCTTGGTCTGCTCAATTCTTTAGCCATGCGCTGGTTATCAAACATGGTGGTATAAATCGCCGTGGCTAATCTGGAATCTTCTTTAGCGCGAAGATCTGCCAATTTATCCATCACATCATCCGGTAAAATCTTGCCAATCATGGAAACAAACTTACCCATGACTTCTGTCATTTGTTGGATTTCATTACTCACATTCATTCTCCTCTATACAATGAACGGATTATGGGAAAAATGGGAACAGCATTGGGAGTAAAACCAAACTGACCACACCAGAAACGAGAATTAAAGGAACACCGCACTTAACGTAATCAACAAATTTAAAACCACCCGGTGTTAAAACCATTGTATTTGCCGGCATACCAATTGGTGTGGCATAAGCCAATGAACCACCAATCACGATTGCCATTAATACTGCACGTGGATCTGCACCAATATTTGTGGATATAGACATCCCAATCGGTACTAATAGTGCTGTTGTTGCTGTATTTGACATGAAGTTTGTTAATACACATGAGATTGCGAAAATAACAAACATGATCATGAACATAGATGGCGCTGTGCCTAATGAATCAAGCACTGTTGACGCAATTAATTGTCCTGCACCGGTTTTTTCCATTGCCTTCGCTAATGCCAGCGTACCGCCAAACAGGAAAATAGTTTTCAAATCAATCGATTTAAACGCCTGCTCTTCAGAAATAACGCCAACAATAACCAAGATCATCGCACCAATCGCACCCGTGATATGCAATTTAATGCCAATTTGTTTCTCAAAAACCATGCAAGCAATCGTGACCAGCAATACGACTAGAGAAGTTATTTTCTTCCACTTTGGAATATGGTCGAAATTCTCTTCTTTTATATTACTGGTAGAACCTGCATTCGTGGTCGGCAATAATTTATAGCCAATTGTAGCCATAAATAAAATGCCCACTAACATAATCGGCAAGCCCACTGAGCCATATTCGAAGAAACCAAATTTCATATCGATTGACTGGAGCGCGGACTGCGCAATCATATTCCCCGGCGCGCCAATCAAACTCAGATTACCGCCCATGGCTGAAGCAAAAACCAACGGCAGTAGCAATTTTGATCGCGCAAAACCACTACGGGCAGCAATCCCGATCACGACAGGAATTAATACCGCCGCAGTCCCTGTGTTAGATAAGAAACCGGACATTGTGCCAGTGATCAACATGGTTGCCACAACAAGCTGGCGTTCCGTTCTGGCAAACTTTGTTACGAGTCCACCAATCTTTTTAGCCATTCCCGTTTCAAATAAAGCCGCACCGATGACAAACATATCCACAAACAAGATAACGTTTGGGTCGATAAAGCCAGTAAACGCTTCTTTTACATCCAATACCCCGGTCAAAACCAGACTCAGGCAAAGAATGATCGAAGTGATCGCCAGGGGTATCCGTTCTAAAACAAACATCACTATTGCAAACGAGAGTAGCAATAGCGTAATCGTAGCTGGGCTCATCATGTCTCCTGCATGTTATGTACACTGTATGATATATCTTGTAATGGATCCATTATTTTCAATGTTAAGACATATATTTTATGCGGTCTCTAATTTAATGGTTAATTGATCCAAAACTGAGATCGAACGCATATTTTGATTTGAACAGCAGGAGGGCAAAAAATAACAAACCGTCAATTATAAACCAATATTTAATTAATAATTAACTATTGGTTTATAATGAGGGTGATATATAAATTAAGAATTAAAATATATTTAAATATATACAGACATTATTTCCAAGAAATTAAAAAAATAATAATGTCCTGTTAATTACCGCGGATATGAGTAAGCATATCGCTCATACTTCGTTGAATATGATCACACATCAGCTCCCCCGCTTTTGCTTCATTCCGTGCAATTATTGCATCTAATAATAGAATGTGTTCCTTATGAGAATTCAATGCATATTGTTTTTCGGTAGTGTCACGTCCCATTGAGAGCCCATTCCATAGTGACGAAAGAATATTCTTTATTCGTTCATTCCCTGCGGCATCCCAAATAGCCATATGAAACGCCTGATTGTAGTCGGTATACATATCGTATTTATTGTTAAGCAACTCATGGTTGGCATCATCGACTATTTTACAGATTTGAGAGATATCGATTTCCGGATTTCTGCAGATTTTTCTTACCATCTCACTTTCGAGAATCATGCGCAGTTCGAAATGTTCACGAATGAATTTTTCATTGATACCAAGAACAACAGCGACTTTATTGGGTCTTAATTTGAGGAGTCCATCCTGATCCAGCAATTGAAACGCCTCCCGAACCGGGGTGACTGAAACACCGAGTAAGCGGGAAACCCCATCCAGCGTCAATTCCTCCCCTTCCGAAAATTGTTGAGACAAAATCGCTTTACGCAGTGCAGAAGCCACTCGTTCACGAATGGGTAATAACTTGATTGGTTTAAGATTCATCAGAAAAACGCTTTATCATTGGGGTCAAAACAGCAAGATTCATATGATGCACTATCGGTTTAATCAAATTTACATCAATCTGAGCATCATCCGTGAGCGCATATAACTGCTTAAGGAGTTCATTTTGGCTCTGAAGATCAATTGAGAGATTTTGTAGTGCGTACAGGAAAAAACTATTCATGATATTGAGATGAATCTTAGACAAGAGATCATCCCCACAAAGCTCACTCAGCATCAGGTGCCATTGCAGCAACTCATCAGCCTGCGACAGACGTTTTCCATTTTCTACAAAGCGACTGAACAAGACATGCCACGCGTCTGTGTTATTAACAATCAGCAAACGCAAAAAGTCAGATTCAATCGAAGATAAAAGCTGACAGTAAACCTCTATGGTGTATGGCGTAATTTTATTAACAATGATCTTGCGCGTTGGCAGCTTTTTCAGAAAGCCGTCTTGTACCAGGACATTAAACGCCTCCCGAATAGGCATCCGGGATAAGCCAAGCTGATCAGCAACATCATTTTGTGTTATGCATACACCAGCCGGAATGTTACCCGAAATTATTTCGTGTTTAATGATTGCAGCAACTTCATCTTTGGTGTTATTTCTCTTTATTGTATCCATTGCGGCGATATCAGAGAGTTAGTGATAAGTCATAATATATCAGAATGACTTAAAACTAAACCCTAAGCAGATTCAATTAAATCCACAATGTAATCTCAGATCATGTGTTATTAATAAAAAATATGTTTCAATTAAAATATCGGCATATCACTAATAAAGCTAACAACGTTATCAGATTAATAAATATCACCACAATCAATTTCATATTTCATACATAACGGTCAAAGTGCACCAGCTCTCCTTTATATTAATACATTATTAATTTGTTTTCTTTTTGGACACATAATCCATCAGGAAACTGATAAATGCTTTTGCTTTTGCAGATACAAATTTCCTTTCTGGATATACAACATAAATATCGGCATCAGGAAGTTCATACTCCGGAAGCAGTCTTACCAATTGTCCGGCGTCAAGATATTTCTGAACATCCCATTCTGCACGCACAAGAACACCCAAACCATCCAACGCCCAATTCACAACGATTTCACCATCGTTACTGACAAGATTTCCTTTCACTCTGACATGTTCATTTTGATTCGCATGCTGGAATCGCCAGATATTATTTGATATTTCATCCTGTTTCAGAATGATACAATTATGCTTTTGTAAATCTGTCGGATACGTTATCGGTTCATGCTGAGATAAATAGGCAGGTGATGCACATAAAAATCGTTTATTGCTCATTATCTTTTGGGCAACATAATTGGAATCAGGCGGCAAACCAAATCGAATTCCAATATCAAACTCCCCATCCGTAGGGTCTGGCTGATTGATTTCAACCATCAGACTCACTGTAATATCCGGATATTCATGGGTAAACTCTGAAATCAGTTTTGATACAAAATGTCTGCCAAATCCCGGAGTCGCATTGATTCTTAGCAGGCCTTTGGGACAGGAGCGCAAACTTTGAACTTCCTGCTCCATTTCCTGGATCTCTTGAATGATCTGTTTCGACCGATTCAGAAACACCTCGCCCTCAGGTGTTATGCTAAAGTGCCTTGTCGTTCTGTTAAGCAACCTTACACCTAGCCGCTCTTCGAGCTGAACCAAGCGCTTGCTTACTGCAGGAGGTGTTATGTTTAATTCGCCTGCGGCCGCTGATAAGCTCCCGGCCCGAATCAACGTCGTGAAAAATTCAAGTTCTGATAACATCATTAATCTCGATTGAACCAAGGAAAGACACGTCTTAATTCTAAACTTAAAGTTAACAATGTCGAATTAATTAGCATTGATCATGATCAAAATAGTTTTTTAAACTCCAAAATAATACGCATCATCTGTTTTATTTTATTGTTTTTTAGACGCAGATCACGCTTGCCCATTAATAACTTTTATTTAATTAAAATTTAAATAAATATCAATTATTTAACACAAATTATTTAAGTACCATTCAAACGCCAGCAATATAAATACTGGCGCTCAATACTAGCCATATTGTAAAATCAAATCAACGATCCGTATCGTTAAAAAATTCAAGGGTTAATTCTATTTAACAGAGCATTCTAGTGTGGTTAGTGTTCTCTGCTAAGTAATATTAAGGAGTTGCGATGGCTTGGCAGAGTAAGAAATATTTTTTAACTTAAGAAATATCTGATTCATGCAGCGCATGTAACGCATCCACTGCCATCCAGTTTTCAGGCAGTTATAACCCGGTTTAATAAGCGTGCGTCCAGAATACAATTTGCTGCTTACGCGAGGGTTTGATTTCCAATCGTTTGATGACGATCGTTTGCCCGGATAAACCCCGCTTGCGCGGGGTTCGATTTCCAATGGTTTAATGACGGATGTTATTACGCCAGCGTATGTTCTGTACGGGCAATAATGTCATCTTGGGTGTCTGGAGACAGTGCGGTAAAGAACGCAGAGTAACCAGCGACACGGACCACCAGGTCGCGGTATTGATCAGGGTGCGCCTTCGCGGCCAGCAACGTTTCGCGGGAAACGATGTTGTACTGCACATGCCAACCTTTGTGTACTTCGAAGAAAGTACGCAGCAACATCATCAGTTTTTGTCTGTCACGCGGCTGCTCCAGACTGCTCGGATTCAGTTTCTGGTTCAGCAATACTCCACCCAGAATGGCAGGTGTCGGCAGCTTGCCCAGTGAGTTGAACACTGCGGTCGGACCATGGCTGTCTGTCCCTGATGACGGGCTGGCACCTTCTGCTAATGGCGTTTTTGCCTTGCGGCCATCCGGTGTCGCCATGGTGCCTGCACCAAATGGCACGTTCGCAGAGATTGATGACGTCCCTGCATAATAACCACCACCAATCGGGCCCCGGCCATAACGGGTGTTATGGTAATTTTTCAGCTCATCAATGTAGCTGTTGTAAGCCTGAACCAGCAGGTTATCGACAGAATCATCATCGTTACCGTATTTCGGTGCACGGGTAAGCAGGATCTGACGCAGCGCTTCACCATCCTCACCGGCAAAATCGTCCGCCAGTTTTGCTGCCAACTCCTGCTGTGACACTTTCCCGCCAAACACCAGATCACGAACGGCAGCCAGGCTATTACCGGTATTGGCAATACCGACCTGCAAGCCGGAGACCCAGTCATATTTCGCACCGCCCTGTTTTGCGGTCAGGCCCCGTTCGATACAATCATCGATCAATGCGGAACACACGATGTCATGTGCATTTTCTTCCAGCATTGTGTCGATAACCGTATCAATTTCGATGGATTTACGGGTGTAGTAACGGATCTGGCGATCCCACGCCGCCATGACTTCATCGAAATTATTGAAGTTACCCAGTGATAGTCCCTTCTCCTGTGGCAGGAAGACTCTGCCGGTCGTGGCGTCTTTCCCCTGCTCCAGCGCAGCCAGCATGACACGCGTGAAGTTCAGGAAACTCATACCGGTACAGCGGTAACCCCATTTACCCGGCACTGCCGTTTCAATACAGCCAATGGCGGAGTAGTTGTAGGCGTCCTCTTTTTCCACACCCAGTTTCAGGAATTCGGGAATCACGATCTCATCGTTATTGAAAGCTGGCATACCAAAACCACAACGGATCACGTCCATGCAGGCCTGCAGGAAGTCGTCCGATAAACCGGCGTGATAACGCACACTCAGGTTGGGTTGAGTTGAACGCAGACGTCCGCAAGATTCCAGAATGGTATAGGACAGCGAGTTAACAGCATCGACCGCTTCGCCATTTACCAGTTTCTGACCGCCAATGGTCACGTTCTGATACATCGGGCTGCCGGCAGAGGATTTGGAATGCAAACCAGAACGGATCTTGTTGACTTCCAGCAGTTTCAGCCAGCAGCTATGGAACAGTTCAATGGCCTGTTCGCGAGTCAGGGTTTCTTCCAGCTCAACATCACGGTGATAGAAAGGATACAGATACTGATCCATCCGGCCGAAAGAAACAGAATGACCATTCGATTCAATTTGCAGGAACAGCTGAACAAAGAAGCAAAGCTGCAGTGCCTGCCAGAACGTTTTTGGCGGCTGTTCTGCAATCAATTCACAGTTTTCCGCTATCGTCAGCAGTTCAGCACGACGTTCAGCGCGGGATTCTTCAGCAGCCATTTTCTTCGCCAGTTCCGCATAGCGGCGGATATGATCCGTCAGCGCGGCAAAAGAAATATCAACCGATTTCAGGAACTGTTCGCGGTGTAAATCCGCCCAGATCGCCAAATCAAGACGACAGCGACGTTCGGCAACTTTTTCCCGGATGCCGCGGATACCGACCTTCAGGATCTGCTCGTAGTCGACCGCCATATGTGCATCGCCGGCATTCATATTGCCTTCGGCTTTGATAATGCCGGAGTCCAGCAACCCGCGCTGGTCATCCGTAAACAGCGCATAGCAACGATCGCGGACTGTCTGACCGTTCCAGAATGGCGCGATATCATGAATGATGTTTTTATCTTTCTCGGATACCGAGAAACCGGCACCGGGACGATCGGCCAATTCATTGATTTCCTTCACTACCCAGTCCATGGTGTATTCAGGAAAGATCGGGGCTGACCGTAAATAGGCCCCCTGATTGCCGATAATTAATTCGTCGTTATCGATCCAGATCGTCCGTTGTTCCAAATGATGTGCCAATGCCAGTGCACGACGCAGCACCATCGGCTTATCCATATTGGCTTTGTACGCTTCGGTATAATGTAATGCACGTTCAGTACAGACAGGTGGCGATACAATTTCCACCAGACGGTGTTTATGATTTTTGATGCGTTCTGTCAGTGCGGTTAAATTAAGTTCGGTCATATTACCCCCTCAGTATTGCAGTAAGCCCTTGGTTCTTGGCTTCCTGTTCCGCAAAAGCCAGTAACTCAGGTCGATCCAGTGGTTGTTTGGAACCATCATAGATGATCCCCATCAAGTGATATTTGTGTACACCATACGTGTGATAAGGAAGAAAATGGATTTCACCACTTCCACCATATTTAGCATAATGATCGGCTGCTTTTTTAATGATGGCTTTTATCGTTTCTTCGTTATCATTGAAACCAGTAATAACCGGCACACGGAATATAATATTCGCGTGATGTCCCCCAAGATTTTCAAGATTCTTTTCGATTAATGATAATTGCCCGTTAGTCCACTGTTTAAAAATATCCTCATCGACATGTTTTAAATCGACTAGCCATAAATCAATGGCGCCAACGGACGGTTCAATATATTGCCAAGGAACATGTAAACAGGTTTCTACCGCAGTGTGAATATGTTCTTTTTTGGCAAGATGAAACAAGGTGTACGCCAATTTATGCTGCATAAATGGCTCACCGCCAGAAATAGTCATTCCCCCGCCACTTCGGGAATAAAAAGCCTTATCTTTATAGACTTCGGCCATTATTTTATCGGCGGTGGTTTGCTCCCCACAATTTGATATCGCCACACTGGGACATATTTCTGCCGCCTTGATCATCTCTTCCTGGGTTAACACGGCTCTGTCGATCGTGACAGGGGCGTCTGTATCAGGACGTTGAAATGCGTTTGAAACCTGGGTGCAACGCGTGCATCCTTTAATGCAAAGACGTTCGTCATATAACAGATCGATGGTACGGGAACGACTTTCCGGATTCTGGCACCAGATGCAGCTTAACGAGCAGCCCTTCAAAAACACGACTGTTCGGATACCCGGGCCATCATGCGTCGCATAACGCTGTATATTGAAGATCATAATTCACCCTGTCACCCCAAACTTTCGATTTCATTTAATCAGCTTCACTCAAAGATACAATTGATCAAGATCAACTTATTGTTGGTTATTTTTTGTATAGTTAATCCATCGAACTGGCGCTTATTTCTCTTACAAGTATAGTTCACAACCACTTTTTTACATTTTTGTATCTTTTTGATAATTAAAGGTTTAATGGCAAAATGAAAAGAGACGTGTTTTACATATCGGATGGCACAGCCATCACGGCAGAAGCGCTTGGCCATGCAGTTTTGAATCAGTTTCCGATTACGCCGGAATTTCATTCTATTCCGTTTGTGGACAACTACTCAAAAGCCATGGATGTTTGTCATAAAATCGATACCATCTATAGCTAGACGGGTATCAAACCTATCGTTTTCTACTCGATTATCTCTACGGATATAAAAGCGCTGATCACCAGTAGTCAGGGGTTCTGTCTGGATGTCATTCAGTCGCTGATTGCGCCATTGCAGCAGGAGTTGCAGATCAATCCCGTCATTTCTGCGCAAAAGAAACCTTACGGTTTAACCGAAAACAATATGGTCAAATACGATGCCAGAATTGCAGCCATTGATTATACCCTGGCGCATGATGATGGTATTTCATTACGTAATCTTGATTTGGCACAGGTTATATTACTGGGTGTTTCTCGCGCCGGTAAAACACCAACCAGTTTATATCTGGCACTTCAGTTTGGTGTTTATACGGTTAATTATCCCTTCGTCTCTGATGATATGAATAACCTGAAAATACCCTCCTCTCTATTACCCTATAAAAATAAACTTTTTGGATTAACCATTGCGCCAGAACGCTTATCTGCTATCAGACAGGAAAGAAGAGGAAACAGCGTTTATGCCTCTTTGCGGCAATGTAGGATAGAAGTTGCTGAAGTCGAAGCGCTTTACCGAAAGATGCAAATCCCTTATTTAAACACCACCAATTACTCTGTCGAGGAAATAACAGCGAAATTGATGGAAATCATGAATCTGCAACGGCAACGATAGAAAAAAACACCGTATCTTGCCGAAGTGCAGATACGGTGGGGCAAAAACTCTCAAATCGCCCTGAGTTTACGAAGTGAAAGTGATCAAGAAAGTGTCCAGTTTATCGACCATGGCATGAGAGCCGATATAAAACGGTGTACGCTGATGTAATTCGGTTGGCACCAGATCCAATATCCGTTGTGGCCCATTAATCGCCTTGCCACCAGCCTGTTCGACAATAAATGCCAGCGGATTGCATTCATACAGAAGGCGCAATTTACCACTCGGTGCATTCGTGCCCGAAGGATAAAGGAAAATACCGCCTTTCAGCATGTTCCTGTGGAAATCAGCGACTAACGATCCGATATATCGTGAGGTATATGGCCGGTTATCTTTTTCATCCATGGCCTGACAATATTTCAGATACTGTTTCACACCCACGGGGAATTTAAGGTAGTTACCCTCATTGACCGAATAAGTGTGCCCCTGTACCGGTATCACAATATCCGGATGGGAAAGACAGAAACAGCCGATAGAGGGATCAAGCGTAAACCCATTTACCCCCTGTCCGGTTGAATACACCAGCATGGTTGATGAACCATAGATAATATAGCCGGCAGCAACCTGATGCCGTCCCGGTTGTAAAAAGTCATCCCGTGTGACCGGTGTGCCGACGGGCGAGATACGGTGATAAATCGAAAATAACGTGCCAACGGAAACGCCGACATCAATATTGGAAGAACCGTCCAGCGGATCAATTAACACCACGTATTTGGCCGTTTTACCGTTCACGGGATCGAAAGCGACAAAATCGTCGTCCTCTTCCGACGCCATCCCACACACTTCACCACTCGCCGCGAGTGATTGTTTGAATTTGTCGTTGGCAAATAAATCTAGTTTTTGTTGCGCTTCACCCTGAATATTATCAATGCCTGTCGAGCCAATGATATTGCTCAGGCCCGCCTGATTGACCTGCCAGCTGATGACCTTTGCCGCATGCTGAATGGCCGTCAGCAGCGAACTCAAATCACCGGTGGCATGAGGAAAATCGGCCTGTTTTTCAATGATGAAGTCGTATACCGACATACCTGTTTTCATTGTCTGCTCCGCGATCGCTGTTTGAGATAGCCCGCCAGTCATGACGGGCTAAAACTCAAATTAATGGGCTGGTTGATCGGCAAGCCAAAGCCAGGTTTGTACAACGGTATCCGGGTTCAGCGATAAACTATCGATCCCCTGCTTGCGTAACCAGTCAGCAAAATCAGAGTGGTCGGATGGGCCCTGTCCACAGATCCCAACGTATTTCCCCTGCGCTTTTGCCGCTTTAATGGCCATCGCCAACAGCGCTTTCACCGCCTCATTCCGTTCATCGAACAGTTCCGATACCAGCCCGGAATCACGGTCCAGCCCCAATGCCAGCTGAGTCATGTCATTAGAGCCAATGGAGAAGCCATCAAAATGCGCCAGGAATTGATCTGCCAGCAAGGCATTCGATGGGATCTCGCACATCATGATGATTTTGAGATCATTTTCGCCACGCTTTAACCCTTCGCGCTCCAGTTGGTTCACGACCGCCTCCGCCTGAGCCACGGTGCGGACAAACGGCACCATCAGTTCAACATTGGTGAATCCCATGGTATTGCGCACCCGTTTTACAGCTTCACACTCCATCGCGAAGCAATCATGGAATGCCGGTGAAACATAACGGCCAGCCCCGCGGAAACCCAGCATCGGGTTCTCTTCATGTGGCTCATAATGTTCGCCGCCAACCAGGTTGGCATACTCGTTGGACTTGAAATCAGAGAGACGCACGATGACGCGTTTTGGCCAGAATGCCGCCGCCAGCGTGGCGATCCCTTCGGTTAATTTACTGATGTAAAACTCGACCGGATTGTCATAACCCACCATCCGGTCGCGGATCTCCTGCTGAAGATCGCTATCCAGCTGATCAAACTCCAGCAACGCCTTAGGATGCACACCAATCATGCGATTGATGATAAATTCTAGACGTGCCAGCCCAATACCGTCATTAGGCAACTGCGCAAAGTCAAAGGCACGATCCGGGTTGCCGATGTTCATCATGATTTTCAGTGGCAGATTTGGCATCTCATGCACGTGCAGACGACGAACCGTGAAATCCTGCAGACCGCGGTAGACATAACCCGTATCCCCTTCGGCACAAGACACCGTCACAGCCTGTTCGTTGGCTAACACTTCGGTCGCATTACCACAGCCAACAACCGCCGGGATGCCTAACTCACGGGCAATAATGGCCGCATGACAGGTTCGCCCACCGCGGTTGGTCACAATGGCCGATGCCCGCTTCATGATCGGTTCCCAATCCGGATCAGTCATATCCGTCACCAGCACATCACCGGGCTGAATCTGATCCATCTCGCTGATGTTGTGAATGATTTTGACAGGACCGGCCCCAATCCGCTGCCCGATGGCTCGCCCCTCAATCAACACTTCGCCATGCGAATTCAGGATATAGCGATCCATCGTTTTCTCATTGGATTGCACGGTTTCAGGCCGGGCCTGAACAATAAACAGCTGGCCTGTATGCCCGTCTTTCGCCCATTCGATATCCATCGGGCGGCCATAATGCTGTTCAATCAGCAGTGCTTGCCGCGCTAATGCCTCGATTTCGCTGTCGGTAATAGAGAATTTGTCCGCAAGTGCGGCCGGCACATCTTCAATCTCCACCTGCTTGCCATGCTCTGCGCAGTCGGAGTACACCATACGGATTTTTTTCGAGCCAATCGTCCGCCGGATAATGGCAGGACGGTCATCCTTCAACGTTGGCTTGTGAACATAAAATTCGTCAGGATTCACCGCGCCCTGCACGACCATCTCACCCAGGCCATAAGAGGAAGTAATGAAAACCACCTGATCAAAACCAGACTCCGTGTCGAGGGTAAACATCACCCCGGAGGACGCCAAATCCGACCGGACCATACGCTGTACACCGGCAGAAATCGAGACACCTTCGTGGTCATATCCCTGATGGGCACGATAAGAAATGGCGCGATCATTAAACAGAGAGGCAAAGACATGCTTGACCGCCACCATGATGGCATCAATGCCTTGCACATTCAGGAAGGTTTCCTGCTGTCCGGCAAACGAGGCATCCGGCATATCTTCTGCGGTCGCCGAAGAACGGACAGCAAAAGAGGCTTCCTGTTGTCCATCGGATAATTGCGCATAGGCTTTGACAATATCCGCTTCCAGTTCAGGCTGAAATGGACTGTCCACAATCCATTGCCGGATTTGCTTGCCGGCATTGGCTAACGCATTTATATCTTCTACATCAATTCGCCCAACAAGTTGATATATTTTCCGGTGAATATCGTTATATTCTAGGAAGTCATTAAATGCCTGAGCTGTGGTCGCAAAACCATTAGGTACTGACACACCTAATGAGGTCAGATTAGTGATCATTTCACCCAGGGAAGCATTTTTGCCACCCACCCGGTCAACATCATGCATGTTGAGTTCGTTATACCAAAGCACGTTAGCCACATCGTTCTCCCTATGAACAGATCTTACGACTTTCAGCCAGGAATAAACCTGAGCTCCTTGCCTGGCTTATTCCCAATTGATATAGAAATTAATTAAATGAATTACCTAATTTATTTGGTGTGCGTTTTAATAAAATCCTGACCATATTGATCAGCGGCAATCATGGCGGCATAGACTTTGTCTGCGGTCACTTTAAATGGCATGGCGTGAATAGTTTCACCCTCTGCGCACGCCGCTTCTGCTGCTGCCCGGATTTTATTTTCCAGATCTTCTTTAATATCCAGTTGAGCCAATGTAATTGGCAGACCAACCTGAGAACATAGCGCACAAACGGTCTCTAATTCGGCTGTCGGAGCGTTTTCCAGAATTAACTGTGTTAACGTCCCGAATGCGACTTTCTCGCCATGATAGAAATGGTGTGCATCAGGAATCACGGTCAGGCCATTGTGAATGGCATGCGCGGCAGCCAGACCGCCGCTTTCAAAACCAACGCCACTCAGATAGGTATTGGCTTCAATCACCCGTTCAACAGCCTCAGTCACTACCTTTTTTGATACCGCCAACATGGCTTTATGGCCTTCCGACAGCAGCGTCTGGTAACACAAGTGAGCCAGGCTCATTGCCGCTTCCGTGGATTCTCCGCCAGCGATGGTCGCGGCACGGCTCTGATAGCAGGCGCGGGCTTCAAAATAGGTTGCCAGCGCATCACCGATACCGGCAGCCAGCAAACGAGCAGGCGCACCGGCAACAATCGTCGTATCAACCAGCACCATATTCGGGTTACATGGCAGAACCAGGTAAGATTCGAATTCACCCGTTTCGGTATAAATCACAGATAATGCACTGCATGGCGCATCGGTAGACGCGATCGTCGGTGCGATCACCACAGGTACTTTGGCGTAATAAGCCACCGCTTTTGCCGTATCCAGTGTTTTACCGCCGCCGACACCAACAACACCATCACAGCCTTCATTTTGCAGGATGGTGATCAGACGGTTGATTTCAGTCCGGCAGCATTCGCCTTTGAATTTTTCAATAACAAAGTCAGTATTACTTTCTTTAAAACTTGCAGTTACCTTGCCTTCAATTAAACCCAGCACAAACGCATCGGAGATAACTAGCAGTTTTTTCGCATATGGACTGGCATACTGACCTACGCGGGCCATAACGCCTGCACCTTGAATATATTTACCTGGAGATTGAATAATCTTATCCATAACGAATCCTCAAATTTAATTAATGTCGGGCCATTCTTTTGTTGGAATGTCGCAGCGAAAAGACAACTGATAACCGTTTAAAAACTGATGACAAAATTAATGATTAAATAAAAACATTGCAATCGGACAAAAATGTCAATTGCTGGAGAAACGTGAACAATGAGAAAAAAGCCAGGAAAAACACACGACAACCATAAATATCAATAAGTTACAAATAGGCAACCATAGCGCTAACGTGTTTAAAAAGCATAAAAAGGCAATTAGCACATTTATCCAGCAAACCTCACATATCTCTTCTCCCATTAAATTTTAATTTCCTTTATAGTTCTGTCATCTACAGAAAATAATAAAAAACAAGAATAAACCAGAACGATTACTGCGTGAGGTTTGGCAATGACAAAAACTAAAACCGCAGATATTTTTGACTGTACTGAAATCTATGAAGAAAAGAATTTAATTGATTTTGTAATACATGACTTATATTTATAGAGGTAATAGTTCATGATCTACATGCTGGATACCGCAAATCTGAAAGACATCGCTCGTTGTGTTGATCTGTACCCCATCACGGGCGTAACAACAAACCCGAGCATTATCGCGAAAGAAAACCGGCCACTGGCTGATATTTTGAGAGATATTAAAAAAATCATCGGTGATGACATCATGCTGCACGCCCAGGTAATGGGTAAAGATGCAGATACCATGGTCAAAGAAGCCTATAGCCTGCAAGAAGTGGTGGGCAGCAATTTCGTAGTCAAAATTCCAGCCACGGCTGAAGGCATCAAAGCCATGAAGATCATTAGCAAAAAAGGTGATCTACGCATTACAGCAACGGCCATTCTGTCTCCGCAACAAGCCTTGATGGCGGCGGTAGCTGGCGCAGAATTTCTGGCTCCCTACGTCAACCGCCTGGATAACATCTGTGCTGATGGCGTCAAAGTGGTCGCCGACATTGTTAATCTGCTGTCAAAACATGGTCTGAAAGCAAAAGTATTAGCGGCATCCTTTAAAAACGTGCAACAGGTACATGATGTATCCATGACTGGCGCACAGTCAGCCACGATCGCCCCGGATGTATTTGAGCAGTTGATCCAGCATCCGTTAACCGACTCCGGTGTGGCTCAATTTGTTCGTGACTGGGAAGGTGTATACGGTAAAGATAAAACGGTTTTAGACGTCCTTTAAACAATTTCCGGCCATCATTGAATATGTCGAGCTGATTTGATGGCCGGAAATACCCTCACCAGAAAAGCATTTTCAACCTTGAATTCATTTCAAGGCCAGAATAATCAATAAAATACCTAGTGAGCTTCCAACGGTTTTTGCCAAGACATCAGTCTTGGCTTTTTTGTTAAAAAAAGAGCACATACTTTGAATATGTGCTCTCATCCAGAAATCTCAATTATTTTTATATTACCACTTTTTCAGACCCAGCAATTTCTCACCTAATTTAGACAGTTCCGCTCTGGTATATTTTTCCTGCTCCCATTTGCGCGGATCTCCCGGAAACGCGATACCTTCAGGCACTACGCGTTCGCTCCATTGTCTTACACGCCATTCTCTCAGACCTTCATTTTGTTCCTGCGCCGGGAACATGGAGATATACTGAGATAAACATGGTTTGTTCGAAATATTCGGACGTAAACCATGCGGTTGTAATACATTGAATATCAATAAATCACCCGCTTTCAATGTCACTTTCGTCGGTGTATACCCGGTATAATCCGGATGCCATGGATCACGATCGGCTGGCTGAGTCTTTTTCCATTCAGGCAGATCCCGGAACAACTCAGGGATCACATTAAGACCACCCATTTCTTCATCCGTATCGCTAAGATACAGAATGCCCTGAACATTGATTGGCGCAGGATCCAGTGATGAATCTGCATCCCAATGAATAAAACCATCAAATTTGAATTCGTCTGTAACCGGAAAATTCAGATTACAGCGGTCAATACTGGTCCATAGCTTCTCCGTACCCCAGATATCGACAAATGCATCGTACACTTTCTTATAGGTACGGTTATCCCAGAAAAACTGATGGTTATACAACTCCACCATTCCCGAATTAATCAGTTCCGGCATTTTGTGTTCAGCCAATGGTTTTTTATACCATGTACCCGGATCGTTCGGGTCTTTCTCTTCAAAATCCCAAATTAATTTAACAGCACGGTCGATATATTCTTTCGGCAGTACATTGCGTGCAACAACATAGCCATTTTCTTTAAAAAACTTGAACTCATTTTCACTTAATACACGCAATGGCTCATTATTCGGACGTTGATTAAATGGAATATTTATTTCCAGAATGTTGTTAACATTATTATTGTTCGCTTTCATTTCAGACTCCTGCAGATCAGTGCACTCGCTTCTCATCGCTATTCAGATACCACTATCGGGCACGTAGAATATTTCTTTTCAAAAATGCCTTTTATACTGGTCATCTTCCAATTCATTGATGTGCCATTGCATTACATCTTCCAGCTGAATCAATATTTTTTTTAGTCATTTTTCGGTACTCCCCAGTTACGACTTATGTTGAGGTTTATTCGTGAAGCGTGGGTGTCTGTCTGGTTCTGCGCTTCGTTGTGTTAATAATGTGTTAAATCCAGATAACAAAAAATTGATGAGCTTTTGTTTTTTTACTTCATGTTTTATGACATTCCTCAAGGACGCCTGTCGAATGCTTACATGTCTGATATGACGGAGAAAATGCGTAAAAATGCCGGTATCTATGCCCATAAATGCCAGGTTTTGCGACATGACTGATTGTTAAACCGGCATGTCCGTGCTAAAAATCAATCATTCACCATGATGCCCATCGAATTCATCTTTTATGACCTCCCATCGCCTTGAACAACAATATCTGAAGCTGTTCCATTTATATGGCCAGGAACCCGTTGGTATCACGTTGCAAGCGTTGGCAGATCATTTGTTCTGTTCCCGGCGACACATGAGAAACCTGCTGATCCAGATGGAAGAAGCAGGCTGGATCAAGTGGGAAGCCAATCCCGGAAGAGGACGGCAAGCAACACTTCACTTGCTGGTAAATGAAAATAACTTGTTGAGTGATAAGGCAAACTATCTCATTGATACAGGGCATTTGGCTGAAGCCATTCAATTGCTGGAGCAAGAAACCAGATTAATAGCACCACTGCTCAGAGCCAAATTGGGTCATAGCTTGCAAGCAAACCGGCAGGTATTGCGCGTCCCGTATTACCGCCCGATGCCCAACCTGTATCCGGGCACGCCGCTGCGCAGATCAGAGGCTCATCTGGTTAAACAGATATTCAGTGGACTGACCCGGATAAATGATGAAAATGGTGAAGTGGAAAGTGACCTGGCGCATCATTGGCAAATGATCGATCCGTTTCACTGGCGGTTTTTTTTACGTCCTTCGGTTTTATTTCATGATGGCCGCGAACTGGAAATCAAGGATGTGATTGAATCGTTAACCCGATGTTCAAAACTCCCCTTCTTTTCTCATATTCAGGCCATTTCCGAAGGGGGTGCCAGAAGCGTGGTGATCCGGTTATCGGTTGCCGATAGAAGGTTGCCTTGGTTACTGGCGGATACTGCCGCCATGATTCTGCCGGCGGAACATGCCAGTAAACCGGACTTTGCCTCACGCCCTGTCGGTACCGGGCCCTATATGGTGTCAGCCAATGATGAACTCCACCTTCGGCTTGAAGCGTTCGATCAATATTTTGGCTTCCGCGCACTACTGGATGAAGTCGATATTCTGATGTGGCCGGAACTCGCGCATCAACTGGAACTTGGCGAAAAACAGATCAGTATGCTGGATATTCATTCGGAAAATATCGCGTATTCGCCACAGACAGCACCGAATGCCAATGATCTCTCCGGCATTAATTTTGTAGCCAATACCGCGCTTGATTTGGCTAAGCGCGCAAACGAAATGCCGGAAAAAATGGTACTGGAACAAGGGGGCTACTTCCTGGTTTGCGATAGTCGTTCTGCGCTATGGAAAAACATTGAACAACGCCGGTGGCTGCATGAAATTTTGAACCCTTATACCCTCCAGCCCTGTCTGCTCAAATCCATCCGCCGCTTCTGGTCTCCGGCCAGCAGCGTGTTACCCGTCTGGTTGCATAACATTGTTGAAGGCATGACTAAATCACCTTTTTCAGACAAATCCCGGACCAATCCTGAAATCAGGCTGGCATTCTACGAACAACAACCCGAGTATCGCATGCTGGCTCAGGGCATGGCTAAGCTGCTGGCCGCGGAAGGTATTTCTCTGCATGTGACTGAGCTGAATTATGCCGCCTGGGCTTATGGCAATGTAGACGTTGATTTATGGCTTGGTTCCGTGAATTTTGCCGCACCGGAACTCTGGGGGATCGGGGCATGGTTATTTGGCACCCCCTTGCTGCGAAACACCATATCCGGAGGGGATCAAAAGATACTGAACAAATGGCAGAACGATTGGCTGGCAGAGACATTAACCTCGGAACAATTAACCAATGAAGTAATAACCTCAGGATGGGTCCAGCCCTTGTTTCACCACTGGTTGCATTTACAAGGGCCTGAGCATGTGAAGGGGATCAGATTAAATAACCTGGGCTGGTTCGATTTCAAGTCAGCGTGGCTGATTTGAGCTCAAACATCATCATGCTTGCTGCAATATTGCGCCCGGTATTCTGATGGTGATCGGTCCGTTTTTTCCTTAAACAGTCGGCAGAAATAATTGCTGTCTTTAAACCCGCATTTAATCGCGACATCTTTAACTTTCACGTCATGCCGTTTCAGCATGAATTTTGCCTTTTCCAATCGGATAAAATTCAGATATTCGTTGAATCTCAGCTCGGCTTCTTTTTGAAACAGATGAGATAAATAGGTCGAAGAGATCAGGAACTCTTTTGCCACCGAATCCCGGGTTAAGTCCTTGTAATAGTTCTCATCAATATAACTTCTGATTTCCTCGAAAAAGGATTTTCTTCGTGGCAGCGTGGTCATCGGATTTTGCAACAGGTACAAAGAAGAACTCAGTAATGACTTGATCAGATATGCCGCTGTTTGCTTGTCTTCCTGCCGCCACATAACCTCTTGTAATGACTGCAAAATAAAGGCGCCAACGCGCGGCCCCCGTCTTAATACGCTGATCTTTTCAAGTACAGTCAGATGTTCCGCATTCCACTCTATCAACTTAATGATAATTTGCTGCTTATAGAACCCCAGACTGAGCAGCAGTGACTTCTCATGAAATTGAAAATCAAATTGAATATCGGCAGGCGTAAACAACACTGAACCACTGTGCAGTTTTGCTAATAGTTTTTCACTCCCACGAACTGATTTAATGTCAGCAGAACCAGAGATCAGATACTCCAGCCGTGGACACCCATCAAGATCCGCTTCATGCGGAAGCGTGGATACAACCTCCTGATTACAAAAGGCGGCGTCCAATTTGCGCTGCTCATTAACAGCATCAATGAGAATTTGTTCAATACTATTGCTCATATCTGCAACCACCAATGCTATTCGTGCCTCATTTATCTATACATCATGGCGCTGTGCACTATGACGCGATGAAATCACAACTCTGAATATATCGGCTAATTCGCCTTCACTTTATGATCAAGATCATGATATCTTTCGAACGAAGAAAACAAAATGAAACCGAAAGATACCGGTTCACAACAAGACATACCTCCCTGAGACATCAACCTGGAAATGAGTAATGAATCATAAGTTAGTGCTTGTACTTAATTGCGGCAGTTCATCGCTGAAATTTGCAGTGCTGGATGCCGCCTCAGGAGAAGAAAAGTTATCGGGTCTGGCGGAGTGCCTGCATCTCGGTGATGCAAGGATCAAATGGAAGCTGCATGGTGAAAAAGGTTCGTCTGATTTGGGGGCTGGTGCCGCGCATCAGGAGGCGCTGGATTTTATTGTGCAAAAAATCCTGCCCGGTGATCCGGCGCTATCCACGGAATTGATTGCTATTGGGCATCGCGTTGTCCATGGCGGCGAACAATTCACCCAATCCGTTATTATTGATGAAAATGTGATCAGCGGTATTGAAGCATGTGCAACGCTTGCTCCGTTACATAATCCGGCCCATTTGGTGGGTATCAGAGCGGCTCAGCATGCATTCCCTTCCCTGCCCAATGTGGCGGTTTTCGATACGGCTTATCATCAGACCATGCCCGAGCAAGCCTATCTCTATGCATTACCGTACAAGTTGTATCAAGAGCATGCGATCCGTCGTTATGGCATGCACGGAACTAGCCATTATTACATCAGCACCCAGGCCGCCAAGTTACTGAATAAACCGGTTGATGAGCTGAATATCATCAACTGCCATCTGGGTAATGGCGGCTCGGTTTGTGCCATTAAAGGCGGAAATTCCGTCGATACGTCAATGGGGCTGACCCCGCTGGAAGGCCTGGTTATGGGAACTCGCTGTGGTGACATCGACCCGGCCATTATTTTCCATCTGCATGACGCGCTGGGATATAGCCTGGATGACATCAATCATATCCTGACCAAAAAATCGGGCCTGCTCGGTCTGACTGAAACCACCAGTGACTGCCGCTTTGTCGAAGATAACTACGAAACCAAAGAAGAAGCCAGACGGGCCATGGATGTTTATTGTTACCGGTTAGCTAAATACATTGCGGGCTACACCGCGGCGTTAGACGGACACCTCGATGCCGTTGTTTTCACCGGTGGCATAGGGGAAAACTCGGCCCCCATTCGTGAACTGACCCTGAACCGGCTTTCTCTGTTAGGTTTCAAAATCAATCATGAAGCCAATCTGGCAACCCGTTTTGGTAAACAGGGGGTTATCACGGAGGCTGGCAGTACAGTCGCCATGGTCATTCCCACTAACGAAGAATGGGTTATCGCACGAGATGCAGCCCATCTAGTGAGCGCGGGTTGATCCACCTCATGGTCACGGCAGGTGCTCAACGCCTGTTATGACCATGAGTCTTATCCATGAATATTGCCGACACCCGGGTCATGATCACACCAACTGCAGGTTGTTTATTATGAATGCAAGACAAACGGTTATTTTAGAATTGGTCCATGATGCCGGACGCGTTAGTGTGGCCGATTTATCAGAACAACTCGGTGTGTCGGAGGTAACCATCCGGCAGGATCTGACCCAGCTTGAAAAGCAGTCGTTTCTGAAACGGGTTCATGGTGCAGCGTCCGTTCTGGATAGTGAAGATCCGGAGCACCGTCAATGGACGAACAGTAAAACCAAGCAGGATATCGCCAATTATGCCTACTCGCTCATCAGTCAGGATGATTGCATTCTAATTGAAGGCGGCAGTGTCAATGTCATGCTGGCCAGGCTGCTGGCCGAGCGTTCAGACATCACCATCATTACGTCCAGTTCCTATATCGCTCATCAGTTACGCGTATCTAAAGCGTCAATCATCTTGCTAGGCGGGCAATACCAGACCAGCAGCGAAAGTCTGGTTGGTCCCCTGACTCGCTTATGCATTGAGCATATTCATTTCAGCAAGGCATTCATCGGGGTCGATGGTTTTGACGTGAAAACCGGATTTACGAACCGGAATCTGATGCGGGCCGATATTGCCAATACCATTCTGAATAAGCGCCGGGAAGTGTTTGTCTTAACCGACTCCAGCAAATTTGACACCATTCATCCTGCCGGGATTGGCCCCACCTCTCTGATTAACCACGTCATCACCGATAAACAGGCGCCTGCCAGTGCGCTAAAATGGCTCTCGGAACAGGGAGTGCAAACACATATTGTTTGAATAAACCTCACAGCCTGCTATCCCCTGTTTTTCAAATGCATCCCCACATCAATTAATAAAACCAATTTATTAATACATCAAAACACAAATATTACGCCAACAAAAAACATCAACAGCGCATTCAGAAAAAACATTATTTTTCACTGTTAACACAAATGCTAGCTTTGACACTTTATTACTATAAATACACATTAATGCTATTTAACACACATTAATCCTATTAAATAATAGATAATTTAAAGACAACCAGCAAGAATAACATAAAATAGGACAAAAACAACCACACCAATACAACCCAAGAAATAAAACACTTATAAATCAACAATGTGCGAAAATTAAAAATAACGGCAAATTTTTAATTCTTCTACCAAAATCACACTACTACAGTTAACCGCAATCAGTCAGAAACATATTTAAAAACAAGCAAACCCAGCAGAAAACATATATTTGTGATCACGACTTAACTTCTGCTTTTTCATTATTTTCTTATTTAAAAAATCATTTATCGTAAAAAACGAACAGCATGAGAATAATTAAACATTAATACTTCAACCTTTATGGACACACACATCTTAGGAGTTAATGATGAAAAATTTATTTGCTAGTCTTCAGCAAATAGGTAAGGCACTGATGCTGCCTGTATCCGTGTTACCTGTTGCAGGTATTCTGCTGGGTGTCGGTGCAGCCAAATTCAGCGTGTTGCCAACGACGCTATCATCTGTCATGGAACAGGCCGGTGGTGCGGTATTCGGTAACATGGCGCTGTTGTTTGCTATCGGTGTTGCGCTGGGTTTCACTAAAAACGATGGCGTTGCCGGTCTGGCAGCCGCTGTGGGCTACTTCATTCTGACCAAAACCGTCACTGTGGTGGCGCCTCTGCTGGCGGGTTTGGATCCGACGGCCGCAGATTACGCCAAACAAGTTGAGAACGTATCTAATCTTGGGGTACTCGGTGGCATTGTCGCTGGCGGGGTCGCGGCTGCAATGTTCAATCGTTTCTACCGCATCCAGTTACCAGAATATCTGGGCTTCTTTGCCGGCAAGCGTTTCGTTCCATTATCAACCGGTGTTGTAGCGATTGCCGTCGGTATTGTTCTGGCGTTCATCTGGCCTCCGATTGGCGGCGCAATTAAAACCTTCTCTCACTGGGCTGCATACCAAAACCCGACTCTGGCTTTCGGTATCTACGGTATCGTTGAACGCTCTTTGATCCCATTTGGTCTGCATCATATCTGGAATTCACCATTCTTCTTCGAAGTGGGTGAATACACCAATGCGGCTGGTCAGGTATTCCACGGTGAAATCGCTCGCTACATCGCTGGTGACCCAACTGCGGGTAACCTGGCAGGTGGTTACATGTTCAAAATGTACGGTCTGCCTGCTGCCGCTATCGCAATGTGGCACACTGCCAAACCAGAGCACAGAGCACGTATCGGCGGCATCATGATTTCAGCAGCGCTGACTTCATTCCTGACCGGTATTACCGAACCGATTGAATTCGCATTCCTGTTCGTGGCGCCGGTGCTGTATGCCATTCATGCACTGCTGGCTGGTTCTGCCTTCGTTGTCTGCATCGTGCTGGGCATGAAACATGGTACTACCTTCTCTCACGGGTTAATTGACTACTTGGTACTGTTTGCACAGTCACACAAAGGTCTGATGTTCCCGGTTATCGGCCTGATCTACGCCGCTGTTTACTACACGGTATTCCGCGTCGCGATCGTTGCTCTGGATCTGAAAACACCGGGTCGTGAAGAAGAATCCGCGGAAGAAATTGCGATGGATACATCTGAAATGGCCGGTGAACTGGTTCATGCATTCGGTGGCAAAGACAACATCACCAATCTGGATGCCTGCATCACCCGCTTACGTGTATCGGTCAAAGATCTGAACCAAGTTGATAAAGCTCGTTTGAAAGCGCTAGGTGCAGCCGGCGTCGTTGTTGCCGGATCAGGTGTCCAGGCCATTTTCGGAACCCGATCTGACAATCTGAAAACCGATATGGACCACTGGATCAAGGTCAACTAATAATAAACCAACAAACTTTATGAAGTATTAAAACGCTGTGAAAAAAAAGAGGCCCGCATGATGCGGGCCTCTGTTATTTCTTTTTACGAAAGAAATTTATCCAAGAACACTGAATTACTTCAGGCTGTCCTGTACACGCTGGTGCAGTTCCTGGACTGAACTGACGCTGGCGGTTTCATCGATTGCCATACCCAGGCAGGATGCGAAACCGGCGTTCAGCGTCGTGGTGTAAGCCACTTTATGCTGCAGCGCGCCACGACGCAGTTGCTTGGAGTCAGCAATCGCCACACGGCCTTCTACGGTATTCACGATGAAGGTGTATTCGCCATTCTTGATACGATCCAGAATGTGCGGACGACCTTCAGACACTTTGTTCACCTTACGGTTCGCAATACCTGCCGCAGTCAGCGCATCAGAAGTACCGGAAGTGGCATCCAGCTCGAAGCCAGCCTTGATCAGCTGTGTTGCCAGCTCAGTCACTCGTGCTTTATCGCCAGGGCGAACAGACAGCAGCGCACGGCCTGATTTCGGAATACCTTTGCCGGTACCCAGCTGCGCTTTGGCATACGCTTCGGCGAAGGTTGCACCGACGCCCATGACTTCACCGGTAGAGCGCATTTCAGGGCCAAGCAGCGGGTCGACGCCCGGGAACTTGTTGAACGGCAGCACTACTTCTTTCACTGAGAAGTATGGAGGAATGATTTCCGTGGTGAAACCTTGCTGAGTCAGAGACTGACCCGCCATGACACGTGCCGCGATTTTCGCCAGTGGTGCGCCGGTTGCCTTGGACACAAACGGTACAGTACGGGCAGCACGCGGGTTCACCTCAATCAGGTAAACCACACCGTCTTTCACCGCGAACTGAACGTTCATCAGACCGATAACTTTCAGTTCCATCGCCAGCTTGCGAACCTGTTCACGGATCTCAGCCAGTACACCATCTTTCAGTGAATATGGTGGCAATGAACAGCCTGAGTCACCGGAGTGGATACCGCACTGTTCGATGTGTTCCATGACACCACCGATCACCACGATGTCACCATCACAGATCGCGTCAACGTCCAGCTCGGTTGCGTCATCCAGGAAGTGATCCAGCAGAACCGGAGATTCGTTAGAAACGCTCACTGCTTCATTGAAGTAACGACGCAAGTCGATTTCGTCAGAAACGATTTCCATCGCGCGGCCACCCAGTACATAAGATGGGCGAACTACCAACGGATAACCGATCTCTTTGGCTTTCTCTACCGCTTGTTCCAGTGCAGTTACCGTCGCGTTCTGAGGCTGTTTCAGACCCAGACGTTCAACTGCCTGCTGGAAGCGTTCACGGTCTTCGGCACGGTCAATCGCATCCGGGCTGGTACCGATGATTGGTACGCCGGCCGCTTCCAGTGCACGGGACAATTTCAGCGGAGTCTGACCACCGTACTGCACGATCACGCCTTTCGGCTGTTCAACGCGCACGATTTCCAGTACGTCTTCCAGCGTTACTGGTTCGAAGTACAGACGATCGGATGTATCGTAGTCGGTAGACACGGTTTCCGGGTTACAGTTAACCATGATGGTTTCGTAACCGTCTTCGCGCAGTGCCAGGGCTGCATGTACGCAGCAGTAATCGAATTCGATACCCTGACCGATACGGTTCGGGCCACCGCCCAGAACAATGATCTTGTCTTTATTGGTCGGCGCTGCTTCACACTCTTCCTCATAGGTAGAGTACATGTAGGCAGTGTTGGTCGCGAATTCCGCCGCACAGGTATCAACACGTTTGTAAACCGGCAGCACGTTGTACTGATAACGCAGCGCACGCACTTCGGCTTCTTTCACGTTCAACAGTTTTGCCAGACGTGCATCCGCGAAACCTTTACGTTTCAGCTTACGCATGAAATCGGCATCAATACCCGCCAGACCAGTCGCGGCAACCTGTGCTTCCAGATTCAGCAGATCTTCGATCTGGATCAGGAACCATGGGTCAATTTTGGTATCGTTGAAAATGTCTTGCAGTGACATGCCTGAGCGGAATGCATCAGCCACATACCACAGACGATCCGCACCCGGATTCTGCAGTTCATGACGGATAGTGGCTTTCACATCATCCGCATTTTCATCGATCACCGGGTCAAAACCGGTTCTGCCGATTTCCAGACCACGCATCGCTTTCTGCAGAGATTCCTGGAAGGTACGGCCGATCGCCATAACCTCACCCACCGATTTCATCTGAGTAGTCAGACGATCGTTGGCACCGGCGAATTTCTCGAAGTTGAAACGAGGAACTTTGGTGACCACGTAGTCGATAGATGGTTCGAAAGACGCTGGCGTTTTACCGCCAGTGATGTCGTTCATCAGCTCATCCAGGGTGTAGCCGATCGCCAGTTTGGCTGCCACTTTCGCAATCGGGAAACCGGTCGCTTTAGAAGCCAGCGCAGAAGAACGGGATACACGCGGGTTCATCTCGATGATTACCATACGGCCATCATCCGGGTTGATACCGAACTGTACGTTAGAACCACCGGTTTCAACACCGATTTCACGCAGTACCGCCATCGAGGCGTTACGCATCAGCTGATATTCTTTATCAGTCAGTGTCTGAGCCGGAGCAACAGTGATAGAGTCACCGGTGTGCACGCCCATCGGGTCAAAGTTTTCGATGGAACAAACGATGATGCAGTTATCGTTACGATCACGCACCACTTCCATCTCGTACTCTTTCCAGCCGATCAGGGATTCGTCGATCAGCAGCTCTTTGGTTGGCGACAGATCCAGACCGCGCTCACAGATCTCAACGAATTCTTCCGGGTTGTAAGCGATACCGCCGCCTGAACCACCCATGGTGAAAGAAGGACGGATGATACATGGGAAACCGACTTTCTTCTGAACATCCCATGCTTCTTCCATGTTGTGCGCGATACCGGCACGTGGACATTCCAGACCGATAGAACGCATCGCCAGGTCGAAACGGTGACGATCTTCTGCTTTGTCGATGGCATCCGCAGTCGCACCGATCATTTCCACGCCGAATTCGGCCAGAACACCGTGACGTTCCAGATCCAGCGCACAGTTCAGTGCAGTCTGACCACCCATGGTAGGCAGCACCGCATCCGGACGCTCTTTTTCAATAATTTTACGCACAACTTCCCAAGTGATTGGCTCGATGTAAGTTGCATCAGCCATTTCCGGGTCAGTCATGATGGTAGCCGGGTTAGAGTTTACCAGAATAACGCGGTAACCCTCTTCACGCAGCGCTTTACAAGCTTGTGCACCGGAATAGTCGAATTCACAAGCCTGACCGATCACAATCGGGCCTGCGCCCAGGATCAGAATACTTTTTAAGTCCGTACGTTTTGGCATGTCTCTTACCTATTCCTGTTATGCGCGGTATTGTTTGATCAAATCGATGAAATGGTCGAACAGCGGAGCTGCATCGTGCGGGCCCGGGCTCGCTTCAGGGTGTCCCTGGAAGCTGAACGCTGGCTTGTCGGTACGATGAATACCCTGCAGAGAACCGTCGAACAGTGATTTGTGTGTCGCACGCAGGTTAGCTGGCATGTCGGTATCATCAGCGGCAAAACCGTGGTTCTGGCTGGTGATCATCACCACATTACGATCCAGATCTTTAACCGGGTGGTTACCACCGTGGTGACCGAATTTCATTTTGATGGTTTTCGCGCCAGACGCCAGCGCCAGCAGTTGGTGACCTAAACAGATACCAAATACCGGCAGTTCGGTTTCCAGGAAAGATTTGATCGCGCTGATGGCGTAATCACAAGGCTCCGGATCACCAGGGCCGTTGGACAGGAACACACCGTCCGGATTCATGGCAAATACGGTTTCAGCCGGGGTTTGCGCCGGAACAACGGTCACGCGGCAGCCACGATCCACCAGCATACGCAGAATGTTGCGCTTCACACCGAAATCGTAAGCCACAACATGGAACGGATATTCAGCAGGCTTGGTATGGCCTTCACCCAGTTTCCATGAACCTTCGGTCCATTCGTAAGCTTCGGTGCAGCTCACTACTTTGGCCAGATCCATGCCTTTCAGGCCCGGGAAGGCTTTAGCTTCCGCCAGTGCTTTCGCTTCATCCAGGTTGCTGCCAGTCATGATGCAGCCCGCCTGAGCACCTTTCTCACGCAGAATACGGGTCAGCTTACGGGTATCAATTTCAGCTATACCAACCACATTATGCTTTTTCAGATAGTCAGACAGCGTAGCCTGATTACGGAAGTTGGAAGCAACTAATGGCAGATCACGAATGATGAGGCCTTGAGCATGAATATTGGGAGATTCTTCGTCTTCGGAATTGGTACCGGTGTTACCAATGTGGGGATAAGTCAGTGTTACTATTTGGCGGCAATAAGAAGGATCGGTGAGAATTTCCTGGTATCCCGTCATCGAAGTGTTAAAAACAACTTCCCCGACTGAACAGCCTTCAGCACCAATAGACACACCCTTAAATACCGTCCCATCTTCCAACACTAACAGGGCAGAATGAGTCAAGACGACCTCCAAGTCATTAAATTTATGCTTGTACCCCCAGCAGTCTGTTTCCTGCGCACTGAAGGGGTGATTTTATTGTCTGAGGTCTTTTGTTTAGCTAAAAACGCCGTTTTACAAACTAACCCCAGGCAAATTGACGGCATTCTACCTGAAATAAGTTGAGAAGCCAACATCAGGAAAAACCAAAATGAAAAATCATGCATGAGATAAGCATAAAATATCAATAAATAGCAAAACTGGGGTTTTATCTAAAAATCAGCCTTATAAAAAGGGCGATTAGACAAAAAAAGGAAGCCAAATTCGTATAAACACACAAAAATAGAAGGAGAAGCCCTAAAATCAAGGCCTTTCTTGATATGGAAAAATCAGGCAACAGATAAAATAAAACCGCCGATGGCGGTTTTATTTTAGATTTAACACATCTTGCATATCAAAAAGACCAGAAGATTGATCTTTAAGCCAGTTAGCGGCACGGACGGCGCCGTTCGCGAACGTCAAGCGACTGGAAGCTTTGTGCGTGATCTCCACACGTTCACCAACATCGGCAAACATCACGGTATGTTCACCCACCAGATCACCGGCGCGAATGGTCGCGAAACCGATGGTGTTGCGATCGCGTTCACCGGTAATCCCTTCACGGCCATACACAGCACATTGTTTCAGATCACGGCCCAGGGTTTTGGCAACCACTTCACCCATGCTGAGTGCGGTACCTGACGGCGCATCGACTTTATGACGGTGATGACCTTCGATGATTTCGATGTCGGTGTAGTCACCCATCACTTTCGCGGCCTGTTCCAGCAGCTTGAAGACCAGGTTCACACCTACACTGAAGTTAGATGCGAAGACGATACCGATTTTCTTCGCGGCTTCATTGATCGCGGCTTTACCGGCATCATCAAAACCTGTCGTACCGATAACAATCCGTTTGTTGTTGGCAACAGCAAACGCCAGGTTCTTCAGTGTCACTTCCGGACGGGTAAAATCAATGATGACATCAAACTCGTCCTTTACCTTTTCCAGATCGTCAGCAACCATTACATTCATGGCACCCAGGCCATTCAGATCACCCACATCCAGACCAATCACGGTCGAACCCGGACGTTCTAACGCAGCACCCAGTGCCACCTGATCGTTGGCGCGAATCGCTTCCAGCAAGGCCTTGCCCATACGGCCCTGACAGCCCATCAATGCAATACGGATCGGAGCGGTCATCTTGTTCCTCATTCTATTTCTGCTCTGCTGGTTCTTGTCAGCAGATACGGTTTTTCAGATACAAAAAAGGCCAGATGACTGGCCTTTTTCCGGCTTACGCCAATACGTTCAGTAATTCTACTTCAAAAACCAGCGTTGAGAACGGTGGAATTGAACCAGCGCCACGCTCACCGTAGGCCAGATTGTGCGGAATGAACAGTTTCCACTTTGCGCCTTCTGACATCAGCTGCAGTGCTTCAACCCAGCCAGCGATCACGCCGCCAACCGGGAATTCAGCTGGCTGGCCACGCTGAACAGAGCTGTCGAACACCTGGCCATCGGTGAAAGTACCGTGGTAGTGAACACGAACCTTGTCGGAAGCCGCAGGCTGTTTGCCTGAACCAGCCACCAGCACTTCGTATTGCAGACCAGACTCGGTCACTTTCACTTCAGGGCGTTTTGCATTTTCAACCAGGAATTCAGCACCTGCCGCTTTCATGGTTTCAGCGCGTTTGGCTTCTTCAGCAGCCATTGTTTCATTCAGAATGCGGAATGCTTCGCCGATCTGTTCATGAGAAACAGCAAATGGTGCATTGTTGATTGCATCTTCAATGCCCTGGAAGACAGCAGATAATTCAAAACCTTCAAATGACTGTTCTGACAATTGCTGACCGATCTGACGGCCAATACCGTAGCAAGCTTGCTGTCCGGTTGTTTCAAATTTAGACATAACCACTCCGCGATTAATTCAAAGCGCGCATGTTAACAGACATGCAACCTTTTCAGAACCCTATCCGGCACATTGCGGACGAACTCCACCGGCTTTTGCCTGTTCATATACCGGCTGGACCTGAGGGAGTATGGCATTCAACTGTTTGATACGGGTCTGATCAGACGGGTGAGTCGATAATATCTCGAGCGGCTGATTCCCTTTGCCATTCGCCGCCATGCTGTACCAGAGATTGACCGACTCCTGCGGATTAAATCCAGCCATCGCCATCAGTTGCATGCCCAGCACATCGGCCTCGGTTTCATGCGCCCGGCTGTATGGCATCAATACCCCATACTGAACCCCCAGCCCTAATGCGGCCATTGCCGGTGCCCGGGTAGTTGTATTTTGCAGAACCTGATCGGCTGCTGCCATTCCGATATTCGCCACCTGACTTTGTGACAGGCGTTCGTTGGAGTGCTGCGCCAGCACATGGGATACTTCATGGCTGATAACCGCGGCCAGTTGATCCTGGTTTTTCGCTACTTTCAGCAGGCCGGTATAAACCCCGATACGGCCGCCGGGCAAGGCAAAGGCGTTCACATCATCAGAATCGAAGACGACCACTTCCCACTGCCCCGGATTATTAGCTGCAAACTGTGCCGGAATCACCCGGGTGACTGCTTGCGCGACACACTGCACATATTGATTCTGGCGCGGATCCATCGAGACTTTTTCTTTTTGTTTTATCTGCTGAAAGGAAGATAGCCCCATTTGCGAAATATCATTATTTCCCATTAACAACAATTGTTTACGCCCGGTTGGAGAAACAGCACAGGCAGTCAGTAAACAAAGTGCAACAGCAGAAACCCATCTTTTTTTCATATAAGCCCCGAACTCACACAGGATTGGTAAAATCGTGTAAATCTTAGAGCATCGGCGGGATAACACAACACCCCTCACGGGCGCAGAAATAAAGATATTTTCTCTCGTTTGTCCGGCTGTCATCAAAACGTCAAGCAACCGCCACAGAAGCTTCATTACACCAGTCAAAAATCAGGTTGCCCGGATTACATGGAGTTTGCCTGATGTTTACTGTCGATGAATTACTTTCGACCCACACTTCCAAACCAGTTCCGCGCTGGTACAAACCCTTCCTGCGCTACCTGCTGTGTGAAAAAGAATTTCAGCGTTTCGGAGAACGTTATCCGAATCTGCACGGACTGGATTTCATTGAGCAGGCGCTCCGTTACTTATCCTTTGCCTGTGATGTTTGTGAAGATGAGCTGGAACACATCCCGGCTCAGGGACCTGTCGTCATCGTCGCCAATCATCCGATAGGCTCGCTGGATGGCCTGGCATTACTGCAGATCATTTCCCGTGTCCGCAGTGACGTGAAAATCATCGCCAATCAGTTGCTTAACCAGATCAAGCCACTGGAAGGTTTATTACTGCCGGTTGATAACATGAACGGCAATACGCCGCGTCAGCAAATCTCCGCCATCCATGATCATCTGAGCAAAAACGGCGCGCTCATTGTGTTTCCTGCCGGTGAGGTTTCACGCCTGCATCTGCACGGTGTCCGCGACGGCAAATGGAATCATGGATTCCTCCGGTTAGCCAGCCAGCACCGGGCGCCCATTGTCCCGGTTCATCTCTCCGGTCATAACACCTGGCTGTTCTATGGTGCCTCTTTATTATGCAAACCGCTGTCAACGTTGCTGCTGGTGCGCGAAATGATGTATCAGCGCAAGGGGAATATAAAGGTGCGTATCGGTGCCCGCATCCCGTTTAACGAGTGGTCAAAATTGCCTGTCAGCGGTAAGGCACTGGCCAGATTATTCCGTAAACACCTTTACCGGCTAGGCAAAGGCAAGAGCGGCATTCTGACGACCGAAGCACCGATTGCCCTGGCCGAAGACAGAGTCAAACTGAAAAAAGCCGTTGAAAGCTGTAAAGCGCTGGGCACAACGCCGGACGGCAAACAGATTTATCTCTACCGCCGGGATCAGGCCCCCTCCTCTGTTATTCTGAAAGAACTGGGCCGGTTACGCGAAATTGCTTTCCGTGCGGTCGGCGAAGGCACTGGCCAGCGCCGTGATCTCGATGCGTTTGATGATGATTACTATCATTTGTTGTTATGGGACAACAATGAGCTGGAAATTGTAGGCGCTTATCGTCTCATGCCGACCCGCGAACAGCTGGATCGCAAAGGCCGCGAGGGACTGTATAGCTATAGTCTGTTTCATTACGACACCGCGATGACGCATATTCTCGATCAGGGTATCGAGCTTGGCCGCAGTTTTATTCAACCGCGCTACTGGGGCAAGCGCAGTCTGGATTATCTGTGGCAGGGTATCGGCGCATTTCTGGCGCAGCATCCGCAATACCGTTACCTGTTCGGTCCTGTCTCCATCTCCGCCAGTCTGCCCATGCCGGGCCGCGATCTGCTGGTGGCCTTCTACAAACTGCATTTCAGCCCACGCTGGCCTCTGGCTCGCTCACGTCAGCCCTATGCCAATGGTTCACTGGATATTGCCAGCCAGTTTACCGGTCAGGACTATCAGCAGGACTTAACCATTCTGAAATCCATGCTGGATAATCTCGGCTGTGGTATCCCGACTTTATATAAGCAGTATTCCGAATTGTGCGAACCGGGCGGTGTGCAATTCCTGGATTTCGGGATCGATCCGGATTTTGGTAACTGTGTCGATGGTCTGGTGCTGGTGGATGTTCATAAAATGAAACAGAACAAACGCCAGCGTTATATCGGTTGTCATCAGACGAACCGTAACGTGACTTCTGCCAGCGCGTAACATCTTTTTTACGATTGATGGAAAAGAAAACGCCCCGGGATCGGGGCGTTTGTTTGTCCGTAAGCCAGGCTCAGAGTTTGTAACCCAGTTTCTGACGTAAGTAAGCACCAGAACCCAGCAGGCCCGGTTGTTCGTGGGTGATCAAAAATACCGGAATAGGTTCCAGATAAGAGTGGAAACGGCCTTTATCTTCAAAAGCAACACGGAAACCTGACGCTTTAAAGAACTCCAGGAAACGCGGCACGATGCCACCCGCGATATAGACACCACCGAAGGTACCCAGATTCAGCGCCAAATCACCACCAAAGCGGCCCATCAGGACACAGAACAGACTCAGCGCACGACGACAGTCTGTATCTTCATCGGCCAGTGCACGTTCGGTAATGTCTTTCGGTTGCAGATTTTCCGGTACGCGATCATCCGCCTTGACCAGACCACGATAGATGTTGACCAGACCCGGACCGGATAACAGACGTTCTGCCGATACGTGGCCTAATTCTTCACGCAGCACTTCCAGCACCATCACTTCTTCCGGGCTGTTTGGTGCGAAATCGACGTGACCACCCTCGCCCGGCAGGCTCATCCACGCGTCGCCGGTATGCACCAGATGCGCAACACCCAGACCTGTACCTGCACCATATACGGCAATCGGCTTGCCCTCTTGCGGCACTTCACCACCGAACTGGATTCGATCTTCATCTTTCAGTGCAGGAATAGCCATCGAAATAGCAGTAAAGTCATTGATGATGGAAAGATGTTCCAGACCCAGATTCTGCTGCATTTCGCTTTGAGAGAATGCCCAGGTATGGTTGGTCATTGCCACCCAGTCGCCTGTGATCGGACAGGCAATTGCAATACACGCACTGGCGACTTTAGAGGCCGTTTCTTCCAGATATACCCGAATAACCGCTTCAAGAGACGGATATTCCGCGCCGGAATAGTTTTTGATGTGCGATAAACTGCCATCCTGCAAACTACATAATGCCAGACGTGCGTTTGTACCCCCAACATCGCCCACCAGAACCTGTTCAGCCATCATTTTCTCCCCAAAAATCACCTGATTTCAAAGTATAAATAGAGTTTCAGTAGTCTACTTTCAATAGCACACAGTCTACCTAGTGTCTGATCGAGAAAACGCCAGACAGATCACAGCATCAGTGTTTTGATCAACAAATGTAGTTTTTTTCCTACATTTTGCTGTCTATGATAACTTTATCTGTTACCTTTAACATTAGTAACAACTAACCAACATTCTTCGCTGCGAGCTGGATCACTAAGCATGAATACACTGGAAAAAATCACGAAGCATCTGGAACATTTCAGTAAATCAGAGCGCAAGGTTGCCGAAGTGATTCTGAGTTCGCCACAGGTCGCGATTCATTCCAGCATTGCGGCCCTGGCAAAGATGGCGGATGTCAGCGAGCCGACAGTGAACCGTTTCTGTCGCCGGCTTGATACCAAGGGTTTCCCTGATTTCAAACTGCATCTGGCACAAAGTCTGGCGAACGGCACCCCCTATGTGAACCTGCATGTTGAGGAAAACGATACGCCGGATGAATATACTGCCAAGATATTCGAATCCACTATCGCCTGTCTGGAAGTTGCCAAAAACAGCCTGGATTCCGCAGCCGTGAACCGCTGTGTCGACTTGCTGACACAAGCGAAGAAGATTTCCTTCTTTGGTCTGGGCGCATCATCCTCCGTTGCGCATGATGCATTGAATAAATTCTTCCGGTTCAACATTCCGGTCGTTTGCTTTGATGACATTGTCATGATGCGCATGAGCTGTATTAACAGCAGTGATGGTGATGTTGTAGTTCTGATTTCCCATACCGGCCGCACCAAGGCGCTGGTCGAAATTGCGGCATTGGCTCGCCATAATGATGCAACCGTCATCGGTATTACCGCTCAGGATTCTCCTTTGGCCAAACAGTGCAATCTGGTGTTATCGATGGATGTGCCTGAAGATACAGATGTTTATCTGCCGATGGCGTCCCGGATTGCCCAGTTAGCCCTGATTGATGTGCTGGCTACCGGCTTCACATTGCGTCGCGGAGCGAAATTTCGTGAAAATTTGAAGAAGGTCAAAGAAGGAATAAAAGATTCCCGCTTTGAGTCATTGCACCAGTGAAATCATTTACCCTAGCCCCCATCATCACACCAAGCGTGATCATAGAAATGACTCCGTCGGTCTGTAATGTTCCCGCAAATAACATTCTCGCACGTTTATTGCAGGCCGCTTTCAAATCAATTTCTGTTTTTGTTATCTATCAATTTATAACTAACTCATGGAGCTGAAGATGTTAAGAAGAACCAAGATCGTGACCACATTAGGTCCGGCTACTGACCGTGAAGGCGTGCTGGAAGGGATCCTGCTGGCTGGCGCCAATATGGTGCGTATGAACTTTTCTCACGGTACCGCCGAAGACCATATCGCCCGCGCGAAAGAGATCCGTGCACTGGCGGCCCGTCTGGGCAAATCTGTGGCCATTCTGGGTGACCTGCAAGGCCCGAAAATCCGTGTGTCTACATTCAAAGACAACAAGATCATGCTGAAAGTCGGTGACAAATTCCTGCTGGACGCTGAACTGGGCAAAGGTGAAGGTACTCAGGATCAGGTTGGTATCGACTACAAAAAACTGCCGGAAGACGTAATCCCAGGTGACATTCTGTTACTGGACGATGGTCGCGTACAGCTGAAAGTTGAAAGCGTTGAAGGCAGCAAGATTTTCACTACCGTCACTGTGGGCGGCCCGCTGTCAAACAACAAAGGGATCAACAAAAAAGGTGGTGGTCTGTCTGCCCCGGCGCTGACCGAAAAAGATAAAGCGGATATCAAAACCGCAGCCCTGATGGGTGTGGATTATCTGGCGGTCTCTTTCCCGCGTAACGGCGCAGACCTGAACTACGCGCGTGAACTGGCCCGTGAAGCCGGCTGCAATGCCAAAATCGTGGCTAAAGTAGAACGTGCTGAAACGGTTGCTACCGACGAAGCCATGGAAGATATCATCCTGGCCTCTGACGTTGTGATGGTAGCCCGTGGTGACCTGGGTGTTGAAATCGGCGACTCCGAGCTGATGGGTGTTCAGAAAAAACTGATCCGTACTGCCCGTAAGCTGAACCGTGTTGTTATCACTGCGACCCAGATGATGGAATCGATGATCAAGGCACCGATGCCAACCCGTGCCGAAGTGATGGACGTCGCGAACGCGGTGCTGGATGGTACTGACGCAGTGATGCTGTCAGCGGAAACCGCAGCAGGTGATTTCCCGATTGAAACCGTTACCGCGATGGCTAACGTTTGTCTGGGTGCAGAAAAACATCCTAGCGTGAACGTCTCCAATCACCGCATGACCTACACGTTCAATTCCGTGGAAGAAACCATTGCGATGAGCACCATGTATGCAGCTAACCACATGCAGGGTGTGAAAGGCATTGTGACCATGACCGAATCAGGCACTACTCCACTGCTGATGTCCCGTTTGAGCTCTGGTCTGCCGATTTTCGCGCTGTCCCGTCACCAGCAGACACTGAACTGGTGTTCTCTGTACCGTGGTGTAACCCCGGTTTACTTCGATGCAGATGAATCACAACCGGTTATCCAGAACTGCCGTGATGCGATTGCCGAGCTGAAAACACGCGGTTATCTGAAATCAGGTGATCTGATTCTGATGACTTATGGCGACAAGATTGAAAGTATCGGTGGCACTAACACCTGCAAGATGATGATCGTAGAATAATCACTGCGACCTGAATCTGATAACGCCGGCATATGCCGGCGTTATTGTTTCATGCGATGTGATTACTGAGCAGGTTCTTCAACAGGTGTTGGTGGCGGCACATCCGGTACATCCGGCTCATCTTCCAGACAACCCGCGACACAGCTGTCCAGACAATCCCGGTACACCTGTTCCTCCCCACCGCTACCACCATCGCATTGGTTCACACAATCAGAACCGCAGCTATTCGCCTGAGCAGGCAACACACTGCCCAGCAGAACAACGCCGGCCAGCCATAACAACAATTTTGCTTTCATAAAGTACACGTCCTTATATACAGAGGGCTGCCGCCTGAACAGCCTGATATTGGCATCATATTATAATACTTTTTTGACCACTCTCACTGAGCTGTTGCGCAGAACCAGACGTGGCGACAAAATCAAATGATGTGTGTCAGTGTCCATTTCATTCTGGCTGGTTAACCGCATCATTTCCTGAAAACCCAGACGGCCAATCTCTCTGATCGGCTGCGCTACGCTGCTGATATTCATGACCTGCGCAATCAGTGTGTTATCGAATCCCACCACCAGCACATCTTCCGGTACCCGATGCCCTCGTGACTGTAAAACTTCGATCACCAGTTGTGCTGAATAATCGTTAAACACGAAAATGGCGGAGAAAGGCAGCGCCGCATGCTGATCCAGATAAGCATTCAACTGGACAGATAATTCCGGGATTGAGGTATCCGTGGTATCAATAATGCGCTCGGCAGGTAATGGGATCCGCAAATCCGCCAGTTTATTCCGGAATCCGGTAAATTTTTGTTCACCTTCATCCGCCGGCCCCAGATACCCTATCCGGGTGTGTCCCATACTGGCCAGATGCTCTGCCACCTGAGCACCGCCTTCGGCGTGATCAACCGCCACACTGGTCAATTCCGCATGCAACTGCGTCAAAGAAACCACGGGGAAAGGCTGTTGATTCAGCGTGGCGATATATTCCGGTTTATTCGAGCTCGGGACAATAAACAGGCCATCGATCTTTTGCTGCTTGCAGATATTGAGCAGACCCAGCTCACGTTGTGCATCACCGCGGGAGTTATATACCAGCAGTGATCGGCCGAGGTATTGCACTTCCTGCTCGACGATATCCAGCAGTTCGGCGAAATAAGGATTCGACAAGGTAGGCAGGATGATGGCAAAGATACCCTGTGGTTTGCTAACAACCTGACGACGCTTCAGCGGCTGTTGCACGTAAACATACCCCAGCTCTTTGACTATTGCCCGGACCCGCTCCGCCGTTTCTTCCGACACCTTGCCCTTGTTATTCAGAACCCGGGAAATGGTGGCGATAGATACACCCGCCAGCTCCGCAACATCTCTTATCGTCGTCATAATTCTGTACCACTGCCATTTTTCCGAATAGTACGTAATATGCCAAACCGACGTCACTTGTTTCTTCGTTTTATCAGCATATTACGTACTGCGGGATCACATTGTTGCCAGCATTTTCTCTACCTGAGGCGATTTTTTCTGTTGTAATAAACTTACACCTGTCTGTGTATCAAACAAATGTACATGCTCCAGCTGGAAGCTGACCGGCATGGTTTTGCCGCGTGGAATGATGTGTCCACCGTCAGTCACGACCACCACCTGATCTTCCCCGGCATACTGGGTATAGGCAAAAGTGGTTCCGCCCAGCGCTTCAACCACATCGACTTTCAGTGAAATGCCGACATCACCACCGGTTCCGACCTGCAAATGTTCAGGACGGATACCCAGCAACAACACATCACCGGCAGAGACCGGACGATCGATCTGCAGGCAAAACTCTTCGCCGCCGGATAGTTTCAGCCATGCTTTATCTGCTTCGGCCTTCAGCACTTCCGCATTCAGGAAGTTCATGCGCGGGGAACCGATAAAACCGGCTACAAACTGGTTTTGCGGATTATGGTACAGCTCCAGCGGTGCACCCACCTGTTCGACACGGCCATCGCGCAATACCACGATTTTATCCGCCATGGTCATCGCTTCGACCTGATCGTGCGTCACATACACCATGGTGTTGCCGAGCTGTTCGTGCAGTTTGGAAATTTCCACCCGCATCTGTACCCGCAGTTCCGCATCCAGATTCGACAGAGGTTCATCAAACAGGAATACCTTGGGATTGCGCACGATGGTGCGTCCGATGGCAACACGCTGACGCTGACCACCGGAGAGCTGCTTCGGAAGACGATCCAACAGATGATCCAGTTTCAGGATACGGGACGCCTCGCCCACACGCTGTTCAATTTCGGCTTTGCTTTTCTTCGCCAGCCGCAACCCGAAGCTCATGTTCTCCCGCACCGTCATGTGCGGGTAAAGCGCGTAGGACTGGAACACCATGGCGATACCACGATCAGACGGAGAGACATCATTGACCTTCTGGCTATCGATCACCACCTCGCCGTCCGAAATGGTTTCCAGTCCGGCGATCATGCGCAGCAGCGTGGATTTACCGCAACCGGACGGACCCACGAACACCACAAATTCGCCATGCTTGATATCCAGATCGACGCCATGAATGGTTTGTACTTCACCAAAACGTTTGATCACTTTATTCAGTTTTAAATCAGCCATTTCTGAGGTCCTTACGCGGTCACTTTAGCCAGATCGTGTCTGTGCAGGTCACGGATAATTGCTTCACCGGAAACTAATGCGGCGCTGCATTGCTGTGCGGGTCCCTCTTTGGGGAACACGAGGTTGGTAATGGCATAACGCCCGCCATCCAGCAGTAATTCCGCCGAAGAACGATCCAGCACCAAATCGGCGCTGATGCAGCGGTTGTGTCCTAATGCCACCGTGAAATCGTGCGGGAAATGTTCATCAAACTCCGTCACGCCGATTTGCCCGTGACGCTGACAGCGCAGCGTCAGTTGCCCTTTGTGTACCGCAAAGGTAAACCGCAGCTCACTGAACGGTTGCAACACCAGCGAACTGTTGTCTTTCAGTTCCAGCGAGAACTGCAGACGCTGGGCCTGCAACCAGTCAAAATCAAATACCGCGCCCGGGGTGGCCTGGGTTTTATCTGCAGCGAATACCGGGTTCTGGCACAATCCCTCCAGCTCACGGATAAACGCATGACACAGCCGCAGCCCGTCCGGCGTGGCTTTCAGGGTCAGTTCCTGTGGCATGGTCATTGAAGAACGCCAGCTTTGGGTCGGTACCTGATTGGCGTAAAGCCAGTTGCTCATCCAGCTGATTTCGACACGGCGGCCATCGGCAGCCGGCATATCAGACCAGGTCTGGGTGGCGTAGAAATCACGGCCATAGTCCAGCCAGAGTACGGTCTCGGGCGTGTTTTCATCGATGAAACGCTCCCCATCAAACTGACCGACAAAATACTGTGTGCCGGAACCCCTTGCATAAGCACCGCGCTGCACACCGATAACCAGCACCCAGCGGGTTTCCTTGCTGCCCGCAATGCCGATTTCGAACAGATCCGGACATTCCCACGCCCGCTCATCATGTGCGCCACGATCTTCACCAAAGAAAGAACTGAACTGCCAGTTTTTCGCATCCGTGGAACGGTAAATCGCGATTTGCTGACCAGCGGTTGCCAGCATGATCCAGGCCTGGGTTTGCTCGTGCCAGAACACTTTAGGGTCACGGAAATCCTCAATCCCCGGATTGGCAATCACCGGATTCCCCGCGTATTTGGTCCAGTGACGGCCATTGTCGCTGCTGTAAGCCAGCCCCTGACTCTGATTAAACGGGACGTTATCAGCCGTAATGGTGTAATAAGCCAGCAAACCGTCCTGACCGTCAAACAACCCGGATTTATCGCCTTTATCGACCAGGGCCGTACCGGAGAAACAGACGCCTTTCGCATCGGGTGCCAGTGCAATCGGCAGATGTGTCCACGAGAGCAGATCCCGGCTGACCGCATGCCCCCAGTGCATCGGCCCCCACACGCTGTCATGCGGATGGTATTGATAGCACAGGTGGTATTCGCCATCTTTATACACCAGACCGTTCGGGTCATTCAGCCAGCCATACGGCGGAGTAAAATGGACCAGTGGGCGATAGAATTTTTCTGCTGACATAACAACTCCTGATAAAGACTTAACCTTTCACCGCACTGCCAGTAATACTCTGGACGAAATGCCGCTGAATAAATAAGAAGAAGATAATGACCGGGATCGCCATCGAGACCGCGAACGCCATGATGTTGCCCCAGTAGGCCTGATTACTGCCGAAGTAGGCAGACATCGCCACCGACAGCGGACGGTATTCCGGACCGCGGGTGACCATGACCGGCCACAGGTAGCTGTTCCAGAACTCCAGGAACTGCAGAATGGCTACGGTCGCAATCACCGGCTTGGAGATCGGCAGACCGATATAGAGATAGGTTTTGAACAGACTGACCCCATCCACTTTGGCGGCATCGATCAGATCTTTTGGGATCTTGGTGAAGAACTGATAGAACAGGAACAGCGACATCGCATTGCCGATAAACGGCAGGATCTGCACTTCATAACTGTCGATGATACCCATCTTGCTCACCATCAGCAGTTGCGGCAGCGCCAGACTTTCCCCCGGAATCGCCAGTAATGCGACCACCGCGCCAATTACGATTTTACGGTACCGCCCTTCTCCCCAGGCCAATGCAAAAGCGGCCGAGGAGTTCACGATGATCGACAGAAACACCGTCGTAAACACAATAAACAGCGTATTAAACAGATAGCGGGCAAACGGCTGGTTCGGATCGCCCCAGATCTCGCGGTAATTTTCCAGAGACAGCACGTGCGGAATGAACGCCTTGATGGTGCCCATGGAGATCATGATCTGTTCTTCATCGGGATTAAGACTGATCGTCACCATCATCATCAGCGGCGCCAGCACACACACCGAGAGCAGTAACGCACACCATACGCGGATATTTTTCAGACCAGCCAGTAAGCGCATCACCGGTACACCTTTACTCTCAGCAACAGCATCAATCGCAGGCATTAACTGCACAGAATCAGATTTCATGTGGCCTCCTATTCATTTTTCATCAGGATGCGTTGCAACAGCGCAATCGCAGTGACAGTGAAGAAGAACGCGACGGAAACCGCCGAGGCATAACCGATTTTTTGCGCCACAAATCCGTTTTCATACATGTAATGAATGATGGTGTTGGTTGCGCCGTTCGGACCGCCGTGCGTCAGAATATTGACCTGGGTAAACAGTTTCAGCGCCCCGATGGTGGTCACGATGATGACGAAAATGTTGGTATTGCGCAGACACGGTAAGGTCACATGCAGGAAACGCTGGAACGGTGTCGCCCCGTCAAGTTCTGCAGCTTCATACAAATCTTTCGGGATCTCCTGCAGGCCCGCCAGATAGATCAACATCTGGAATGGAAAGGTAGCCCAGGCAGACAGCAGCACAATCGCCGGCATCGCCATATCCACATTACCCAGCCAGTCGATGTACTGCGAAGTCGAGAGCAGCGACTGATAGATATGGTTAAACAATCCGTCCGGTATTTTGTAAAGCACCGCCCAGATCGCCACAATAACGGTGATCGGTGTTAATAATGGTAATAACGCGATACTGCGGAACAGGGTACGCAGCGGCAGCTTGCTGTTCAGCAGCAACGCTGAACCCAGTGAAATGGCCAGCTGGAACGGGGTTACCAGCAACGCAAAATAAAAGGTGTTTTTCACTGCCTGCCAGAAAGCCGGATCAGTAAAAAGACGTTCATAATTCCGCCAGCCTACCCATGCGGTGGCGATCGGACGGGCGATCAGTTTTTCATTGGTAAAGGATAAATATCCTGACATGACGAACGGCACGACCACGAAGACTGTCAGCAACAGCATGGCGGGCATCAGCATGGTCAGTTCTGGCATCAGGTTTTTCAACCGGCGCATAATCACTCCTGCAGTAACCAGATTAAGCGAAAGGGATGCGCGCCTGCCGGAGCAAACGCGCCTTTGACTTACTTGTCGAACGGTGGATAACCGCTGTTATCTTCGATGTCTTCATCGATAGCGCGGGCGGCCTGCTGCAGTTCGGTTTTAACATCCGCACCTTGCAGAATATGCTGCACGGCTTTGCCGAATGAGCTGGATATGACCGGATAGGCCGGGTGAACCGGACGCACGACCGCAGCGCTTTGTGCCTGTTCGACAAACAGCGCGCCTTCACCACCCGGACGGTAGATTTCAGACAGTGCGACAGCCGATTTACGTGCCGGGATATAGCCGGTGATGTCGGCATATTTGGCGACCTGTTCGGTGGATAAGGCAAAGTTCAGGAACTTCGCCACTTCCGCCGTGTTTTTGGTTTTCGCCGGTACTGCCCAGCCCCAGCCACCGTTAGGAGACACGGATTTGCCAGCCAGTTTTGGCGCCGGAATCAGCACCAGATCATCACCCAGACCGGTTTTGTGCGCGCGCCACATCCAGTTGCCAACCCACACCATCGCGGCAGTCTTGTCACCATAGAAACGGTTATCCCCGGCAGTGGCCGGTACAATCCAGCCCTTTTTCGACCAGGTCTGCAGTTCAGCCAGCGCATCGATTGCCGGTTGAGAATCCACGGTTCCTTCGGCTTTCCAGTTCTGGCGATCAATCAGATCGGCGCCACGGGACTGAATGAAAGGAGCAAAACCATAGGTGTACCATTCACCGTCATAGTTCAGCTTCATGTCGAGTGGCCACTGCACACCTTTGACTTTGGCCAGTTTATCCAGCGCGTCGGTGAACTCTTTATCATCCCACGCATCCTTCATACCGGAAGGAATACGCACCCCTGCTTCTTTCAGATATTTCTTGTTACCCCACAACAGCACAGAGGAGTCGTAAGGGCTGACCATGTAGATCTTTTGATCCGGACCATAAATGCCCTGCTCTTTCACCGATGGCAGCAGGTCCTCCACGATCTCTTTATCCAACAGGGTATCCATCGGTTGCAGCATGTTGGTCCAGACGTAGTTCGCCATATTCGGACCATCCACCATGATCACGTCCGGTAATTCACCGGAAAGTGCGGCCGCCTGGATCGCATTGTTGTAGCCGGGGATCGGCACAACATCGACGGTGATGTTCTGATCTTTGTATTTCGCGTTGAAGTTTTCTTCCAGTTGCTGGAAAAAAGGTTTTTCAGAATCACCATCAATAACCCATGCTTTCAGTTCCAGCGCATGACTTGCCTGAGTGACAAACGCACTGGCAACACATAATCCAAGTAAGGATTTTTTCATGTTCTTTCCTTCCCTTTGCTGACAATAATCCGGTCACGTCGGGTGACCACAAAACAGAGTATCAATGGGGATCGTTTACCATCTCACCAGTGAAACAACACTCAGACTGCAATGTAACAACGTAGTGCTCATTGAGATGGCGGCAATATACGGGGGCAGAACAATAAAAATAACGATCAAAATCACACTAAATGGTTAACAAAACTCTATTTGCGAAGGAAAACAAGGGTAACACTCAAAATTTGTTACCCCAAAGCAGCCCTCGCATCACGATAAAAACCTGACAATCCTCACTTGAATCCAACACAGTGATAAGTGCAATGCGCTCATCATGATTTACACCCCTCCACCCCTTGGAGACATTCGGGTTCTGAAGGCAGAAGACGTCTGACATCAAGGCACATGCAAAGCGCATTACATGGGTAAAAATTTGCGGACTGCTGCAGAAATCAAAGTTGTTCCGTGAATTCGTTATTGTTTCTCTGCTGTTCTGGCTTATATTTCCTGCATTAAAATTTTCCCGGAATACACATGTAACAAAACAGTGTTACATGATTTTTTACGATGCCTTCAGTGCCCGGAAAGCCTGAACCCGGTATCAATAACAGATGGAGTGAATTGAGATGGCAAGAGTATGGGTGACAGGTGATGCGGTCGTTGACTTGATCCCTCATGGCGAAACCAACTATCTGAAATGCCCGGGTGGCGCTCCGGCTAACGTTGCGGTCGCGATTTCCCGACTGGGCGGAGACAGCGCGTTCTTTGGCCGTGTCGGTCAGGATCCGCTGGGCCGTTTCATGAAGCAGGTCCTGAAAGATGAAGGGGTCGACACTCAATACATGCTGCTGGATGAAGAACATCGTACATCCACCGTGATTGTCGATCTGGATGATCAGGGCGAGCGCAGTTTTACCTTTATGGTGAAACCAAGCGCGGATCAGTTCCTGCAACCGCAGGATGTACCCGCCTTCAAACAGGGGGAATGGCTGCATGTCTGCTCCATTGCGCTGGCCAATGAACCTTCACGCTCCACGACGCTGGCCGCCATGAAAGCCATCAAAGCGGCAGGCGGTTATGTCTCTTTCGATCCGAATCTGCGTGAAGAAGTATGGTTGAACCCGGCTGATCTAAAACCGGTTGTGCTGCAGGCCGTGGCACTGGCCGATGTGGTGAAGTTCTCTGATGACGAATTGCTGTTCCTGACCGAAAAAGCCGATCTGCAAACTGCACTGAGCTGGCTGAACGAGCAATACAATCTGCCGCTGGTGGTGATCACCCAGGGGAAAAAAGGCGCGTTAGTCGTTCACAACTATGAACAACAGCTGGTTACCGGCAAGCCGGTCGATCCGATGGATACGACGGGTGCCGGTGATGCGTTTGTGGGTGGGCTGCTGGCCGGTTTAGTCGCCTGTGATGACTGGCATAACAACGACAATCTGCTGAAAATCATCCGTCAGGCCAATGCCTGCGGTGCGCTGGCAACTACCGCCAAAGGCGCTATGACCGCCCTGCCGACAGAAACACTGCTGAAAGCGTATCTGGCAGAGTAACCAACGCCAGAACCAGAAAAAACGATGCCTTAGCGCTACAAATTAATTTCTGTAGCGACTAAGGCATAAAATCTACCAGGATCATGACGAGAAAAATAATAAAAAGAAGAGCAAAAAAGATTTATAAAACAGCTTGAATCGATTCAGTTAAATATTTTTAAAAAGACCGAGAGCGGAGAATTTTATTAAAACTTTCCACTCTCAGAGAATTAAAATCACTTACGTCCCAGCATGGCTGCACAAATAAAGAACTTCGCAGTACCAGTATGATCTTTTTTGATGCGGGCAATTACTCGCTCTTTGTCTACCAGCTCCCAATCTTCGCTGCGTGAACGCGGAGACTTGATGCCTGAGCTCATCAGATATTCCATAAAAAGATGCGCATTTCTGATTTCTGTTAAGTGTAAATCCATGATTTCTGAGACTCCATAGCAATAAGTGAAAGAACAAAAATGAATGCCACACTCCTTGAGCCGAACAGTCACACCCCCATGGACTGCCGCTCTCTCAGAGCAAAACCAGCTGTTACCTGGTTGTTTCATTCTACACACCGTGCTGATTTGAATGAAAGAAAAGGCTTACGAATCGCTATATGTGTCACAAATATAATTTTTAATTTATTAATGACTCAAACTGGAAGCGGTTACATGAAATAAATCTAAACGAATTGAAATTTAAATCATTTATTTTTGATGCTACAAATTTAATTAAAAAAACAACAAAAATGAACCGGCGTTTCATTAATTTAATTGCGTAGTAAAATCATGGATATATTCTGTTAATAATAAAAAACCCTTTTAAAATGGCTTATTCAATAACGCTTAGAAATGTTCAAAAAACGTTCACTTTCGCCCCAACAGCGCGGCACAGATGAAAAAGCGGGCCTTCCCTTTCTCATCTCTCTTGATCCTGGCCGTGACACATTCTTTTCGGGTGTCAAAAAACTCCCACTCTTCGCTACGTGAACGAGGTAACTTGATTCCGGAACACATCAAATACTCAGCAAACAAATGCGCATTCTTGATTTCTGTTAAATGTAAATCCATGACACAGCCTCCATCCGGTTACCACAACGTTTGAGTCTTGCACCAAAATACACCACTTTGTATCTGAATGTAACACTTGGTTTCAATTAAAATCGACAATTCTCAGCAGAGCACTGCCAGGCAAGGGGCTGGAAAGCAGGTCAATATTGACTAGACTTTAACAATACAACTATAAAGTGTTGTTGGTTAGCTCAAACACAGATGTGCCGCAAAGAGGTAGATAAATGAAGGGTGTGATCCGAACACTGCTGATTGTGACAGGCACACTGAGTGTCATGCTGGGCATTCTGGGTATTTTCCTGCCTTTACTGCCAACCACCCCTTTTCTGTTATTGGCCGCCTTCTGTTATTCCCGCAGTTCAGACCGCTTTTATCACTGGCTCATCACCAATCGCTGGTTTGGCGAATATATCCGCAATTACCGGGAAGGCCGGGGTATCGCATTGCGGCAGAAAATTATCGCGCTCAGTCTGCTGTGGCTCACCATGAGTTATTCCATCTGGTTTGTGGTTTCACAATGGTGGGTACAACTGATTCTGCTGGGTATCGCGGTGAGCGTTACGATCCATCTGATCCGGATGAAAACATTCCGCCCGGAACCTCAGGAAGCAGAATTACCAGCGGAGTATTATTCCTCATCGAAAGAAGCTGATTGAAGTCCTGGTGATGTTGCTGGTGGTGAAAATCGTGAATCAGAGTAAAGGCTGGTACGGACAAGGTGTAAAATAACCGCAAAATCGTCCGGAGCCTTAACAAGATGTCAGAGTCATCCGCCATTCCGCCCTGTGTACTCAGGGCCTGGCATACCAATGAAGAAGAGCTGCGTCACTGGTTGTTGCGACAACTGGCTGACCAGGAACAGGCGGCCGACTCGCTCCATGACATCTTTCTTAAGCTATCGCTCAGGGCCACGCCTTTTGCGAGATCAGCAATCCTCGCGCCTGGTTCTTTCAGGTAGCCCGGAATTATCTGATCGACCGGTACCGTAAAAATGCCCGGCTCGTTCCCCTGCCGGAAGACTTGCCGACGGAAGAGCAGATGGTGGCGGTTGTCGATGATCTGACCCAGTGTCTGCCGCGGGTACTGAGCGAACTCAGTGCGAATGACAGTGATATCATTCGTCGCTGCGATATTGAAGGTATGCCGTTGCAGACGTATGCCACCGGCCACCAGCTCTCCTTGTCCGCCACCAAATCTCGTATCCAGCGGGCACGTAAACGCCTGCGCGATGGCTTGCTGCAATCCTGCAAAGTCGTTCTGGATAATCAGGGACAAGTCTGCTGCTTCACCCCCCGCGAAAAATAATTTCCGCTATTTTTCAGCATCCGCAGCATCTTTTTTGCGGTTCCGCCGTCTTCTTTGTGAGTTGAATAAAAAACAGAGAAGTATTCATGAATGCTGTCGTTGCTGTAAAAGCATTTCCCCAGAAACAACCGTTGTTATTCCTGCTGTTTGCAGGCTCGGTCTGGTTCGCCTTGTATCAAACACTCATCCCGCTATCTGAATCACTGGTCTCGGTGTTACCGGTAGACAGAAAGAGTCCTCTGGGTGGCGCCCTGCAGTTTTTCTTCTATGACACGCCCAAGGTATTGCTGTTGCTGACCGGCATTGTATTTGTCATGGGCATGATTAACTCCTGGTTCACTCCGGAGCGTACCCGTGCGCTGCTGGCCGGACGAAGAGAAGGTATCGCCAATGTCATGGCGGCAACCCTGGGCATCGTGACCCCTTTCTGTTCCTGCTCTGCCGTCCCGTTGTTTATTGGTTTCGTGCAGGCTGGCGTACCGCTCGGTGTCACCTTCTCCTTTCTTATTTCCGCCCCGATGGTAAATGAGGTCGCTCTCACATTGTTATTCGGCTTGTTTGGCTGGCAAACAGCTATGCTTTATATGGGGTTAGGACTCAGTATTGCCATTGTCAGCGGTTGGGTCATTGGCCGGCTCGGAATGGAAAAGTATCTTGAAGACTGGGTACAGGAAATACCCAAAACCCAATTCAGTGTAGAGGACGATACGCTGACACTGGCTGACCGTATCAGCAGCGGATTCAGCGCGGTCCGGAATATTGTGGGCAAGGTCTGGCCTTACATTTTAGCAGGTATCGCCATCGGTGCAGGCATTCATGGCTATGTACCGGAAGATTTCATGGCCTCCTTCATGGGGAAAGAAGCCTGGTGGTCAGTACCACTGGCGGTTGTTATCGGTGTTCCTATGTATACCAACGCCGCCGGTGTGATCCCGATTGTTCAGGCCTTGCTGGCGAAAGGCGCTGCGTTAGGTACGGTACTGGCTTTCATGATGAGTGTCATTGCGCTCTCTTTTCCGGAGATGGTGATCCTGCGTAATGTTCTCAAAATGCGCCTGATCATCACGTTTGTCGCGGTGGTTGCCAGCGGCATTATTGTGGTCGGGTATGTTTTCAATTTAGTGATGTGATGCTTGTTTGTGATGAGGAAATAGAATGAAAAATATCAAGGTACTGGGTCCCGGATGCGCCAATTGCAGAACCACCGCCAAACTGATTGATGAGGTCGCTCAGGAGTGTGGCGTCGAAATACAACTGGAGAAAGTGGAATCCATCAAAGAGATTGTCGGCTATGGCGTTTTATCAACACCGGGCGTGGTGATTGACGGCAAAGTGGTCCATTCCGGTGGCGTTCCGGCCAAAGACAAAATCAGACAGTGGTTTACTGCAGCATAAGGAATCCGACGATGGAAGATGCAAAAGAAGTGTGCCCTACCCGTTCACAAAAGCGGTTAAAAGAGGGCGCCGTGCTGGTCGATATCCGTGAACAGGACGAAATTGCCAGACTGTCGTTTGATGTACCCGGCCTGATCACGATCCCATTCAGTGAATTTGAAACCCGGTTTTCGGAATTACCCAAAGATAAAGATCTGATCATCGCCAGCAATCACGGCACAAGAAGCCTGAAAGCCACGTATTTCCTGATGTATCACGGGTATGAGCGGGTTTTCAATATGTCCGGCGGAATGGCGAAATGGGTCTTCCGGCAATTCCCGATCAAGGGCGACCCGACGGCGGTAGAAATGCCTGCCAACACCAGTTGCTGCGGTTAACCAGAAAAACGAGGCGTTGCGATGAAGAAAATATTACCCATTGTCTGGCAGCGCCTTGTCACTGCCGATGGCGAGACCTGTGAGCGTTGCGGTAACACGTATATGGAAATGCTGCGCGCTGTTGAAAAGCTGCGGGAACAACTGGCTCCGCTTGGCATTGAGCCGGTACTACGGACACAATCGTTAACCGAGCATGAGTTTAAGGTGCAGCCTCAGGAATCGAACCGGATTTGGATCGGGGACAAACCGCTGGAGGAATGGCTTGATGCTTCGGTCGGACAAAGTCAGTGCTGCGCCGCCTGTGGTGATGAAAACTGCCGGACGCTGGAAGTAGATAACACTGTCTACGAAAGCATACCGGAAGCGCTCATCATTCAGGCCGGATTGAAAGCGGCACAGCAACAATAGCGACCAGGCAGGAGGGCAAGATGGAGATATTATCCTTTTCCTTACATCTGTTTTTCAGCGGACTGGGTAATCTGGCTTCCTATCTGGCTGCACATGTCCTGCTTTGTCTGCTCCCTGCTTTCTACATTGCCGGCGCGATGACTGCGCTGATTCCCAAAGAAACCATTACCCGCTTTCTAGGACGTGACCGGCCCAAATACATTTCCTATCCGGCGGCAGCACTGGCCGGTTCGGTACTGGCGGTTTGTTCCTGCACCATTGTGCCGCTTTTTGCCGGAATATATAAAAAAGGGGCCGGCTTAGGTCCGGCGATTACCTTTCTGTTCTTTGCCCCGGCGGCCAATATTCTGGCGTTGATCTATACCGGCGGCATTATCGGGGTCGATCTCGCGTTTGCCCGCTTGCTGCTGTCACTGGCTTTCGGCATCGGAATCGGCCTGATCATGGCACTGATTTTCCGGCAATCCGATAAAGAACATGATGAGGCCACCGATGCGCTGTTTGCCACACAAGGAAAAATGCAGCGCAGCGCCCTGGTCTTTCTGCTACTGCTGATCGCCCTGCTGCTAGCCGGAACGCTCAAGGTGCCGCTGCTGACCGACATTTACGCCACCGTCACCATCCCGGTGAGTGGCCTTGATAGCCTGCAAAACTATCTGTTTCAGCTGATCCCTTTTGATCCGGCTCGCGGCGGTGAAGGTGTCAGCGCGCAGGGGGCTTTGCTGATTATGCTGTTGCTGCTGATTGGGCTGGCTTCCTGGAAAGGGATTGAAACGATTTTTGATGGCTTTAACCGCTGGACATGGACTTCGCTGATTTTACTCAGCACAACCCTACTGGTAGCTGCCGTCGGCATGCGGCCCCATACCACCGGGTTGGATATCCTGATTAACGGGAAGTGTATTGGTGTTTTGCTGTCGCTGCTGTCTCTCGGCTGGATACTCAGAAACCGATTTACGGAAGATCAGGTTCGGGAACTGTTATGGGAATCCTGGAAATTTGTGAAACAGATTTTCCCTCTGCTGGTGATCGGTGTGTTTCTGGTCGGCGTGATCAGGGAACTAATCCGCCCGGAATGGATAGAAGCCCTGGCTGGACAGAACACGGTAACCGGGAATCTGGCCGGGGTAATATTCGGTGTCTTCATGTACTTCCCGACGCTGGTGGAAGTGCCCATTGCCCAGATGTTCCTCAGCCTGGGCATGCATCGCGGCCCCCTGCTGGCCTATCTGATGGCCGACCCGGAACTCAGCCTGCAGAGTATCCTGATCACCGCAGCAATTATCGGCTACCTGAAAACCTGGACTTACGTCGCCTGGGTCGCACTGTTCAGTACACTGGCGGGTTATCTGTATGGGCTCTGGATTGATGGTGCCAGCGCAGGGCTGGTCTTGGTTTACTTGCTGCTATTTCTGGGCTTGCTGTCAGGCACGTTATGGCTATCGAACCGGCGCAGCATGCAGCCATAAGAAATGAGCGCCGGGCAGATTCCGGTAAGGACCGCACATGGCAGCAGATATCATCAGTCGCCTGTTTGCACTCACAGACCTATTTCTCAGCGGTGGCTACTGGATTGCTTTTCTTGCAGCCTTTCTGGATACCACTCTGGGTATCAGTCTGATTATTCCGGGGTCATTCATTCTCTTCCTGTTGGGTATTTTGTCCGCCACCGGCCATTTTGATGTTCATACGCTGATCGGATTTTCTGTTGCCGGTACTCTTCTCAGCGACAGCCTGAATTACTATCAGGGGAAGCGGTATGGCAGTCAGAGGCAAAAACCGCAAGGCAGACTGTTTAAACTGATCGATCTGGAGCAAACCCGGCTGTTTGTGAAAACCTACGGCTTGAAGGGGCTGTTATTCGGTCGCGTTATTCCCGGAACGAAAGAGAAAACCGCGTTTATTGCGGGAAGTTCCGATATCAGCAAAATCGGTTTTATGCTCTGTGATTTTTCCGGTGCGATTGGCTGGGTTCTCATTTGTCTGCTGAGCGGCTACTTCTTTGCGCACTCCGCCAATCTGGCCGAGTTATGGTTATCCCGTGCCGGCCTCTTTATTCCGTTTGCCTCCGCGTTTGTATTTTTCACACTGATTTTAAAATGGATCGTCATAAAAAAAGGCGAACGATTATTACATCTTGCGCATAACATTCTGCACGCTTTAAAAATCATGGTAATAAAAAACAAACGCATGATTTCATGGGCAAAACAGCATCCCGGGCTGCTCGCTTTTATCAGCGCCAGAACGGATAACGCCATTTTTACCGGCCGACCCTTGTCTATTTTTATACTCGCCTTTCTTTATGTCACAGCATTGTTTGCCGGTATTGTGGAGGACTTTATTACTTCTGATGCCATTACGGCGGCAGATATCCGTATTGCCTACCTGTTTTATCTTTTCAGAAATGACACCCTGACAACGTTTTTCACCTGGATCACATTGCTTGGAAAAGCAGAAATTATTGCCGTGGTGGTGACGACATCCATCGCCATCCTGTTTGTCTGGCATAAAAAATATCTTATCTACCCGTTTCTGGTTTCAACGCTTGGCAGTCTTTCATTTACCTGGCTGGGGAAACTGGCTTTTCAGCGGGCACGGCCCGAATTCGCGGTTTATCTGGAAAATTCCTTCTCATTTCCCAGTGGTCACGCCACGATTGCCGTCGCAATTTATGGCTTTCTCGGTTATCTGTTTGTCCGTTCCACGCATGACTGGTCGCATAAGGTAAATATCTTTTTTGCAACTGCTGTCCTTGCGCTTTTGCTTGGATTTAGCCGGGTCTACCTCGGTGTTCATTATATCAGCGATATCTGGAGTGGTTATCTGGTCGGTGCAATGTGGCTGATCATGGGCGTTACGCTCTCTGAATGGCTCAGACACACCAGTTCCGCGCGTTCTGTCCGGCTTGCCACCAGTAAAAAGCGTTTTATTACCGTGGTGTTAGTTATCAGTGCGCTGCTGTTTTATGGCGCTTTCGCCAGCCACTATCATCCGCCGCTTTTATCACCCCCGGTTAAAAGCGCACTGGTTATTACCGAAGACAGCCGGATATTTAAAACGGAACAGCTTAAATACACGGAAGATCTTATTGGCAGAAAACAGGAACCGATCAGCTTTATATTCCGCGCTGCCGATAACCAGACGCTGATTTCGGCATTACAGAAAACCGGCTGGGCGTTAATTGATCAGGCTGATATCTCGTCATTCGCAGGGTCGATAAGATCGCTGATATCAAAAGAGGCTTATCCTGCGGCGCCGATTTATCCCTCTTTCTGGGATGCCCGGATTCAGGATTTCGCTTTCAGAAAGCTAACCAATGCCAATTGGCTGAAAGATTCACATTACCTCAAAATATGGCATACGAATTATAAATCGCCGGATGAAAAAGAACTCTATGTCGGCATGGTCAGTGCAGACAAAGGCTTTAAATGGGGAATTATTCCGGTTATCACCCCCGATTTAAATGCCGAAAGAGAGCAGCTCTATCAGGATTTACTGCAGATGAACAAGGTCTCGGCCAGTCTGAAAATACAAATCCGAAAATCAGAGATTGGCTATAACTTTACCGGCGATCCGTTTTTCAGCGATGGTTATATTTATGTGCTTTCGCTGCAATAACAGTAACAGGAGACAACAACATGTCTTTAACTCATCAGCCAGAAACCTTTTCCGTCGCCAAAAGAGTACAGAGTATCCGGCATGCCGTACGAGGTGTCACCGAGATGCTGAAAAGCGAACACAATGCCTGGGTGCACTTGTTTGCCACGGTCTGTGTTGTTTTAGTCGCTGCGGTTCTTTCCGTCAACGCGACGGAATGGTGTTTTCTGATCCTGGCGATCATGGCAGTCTGGGTTTCGGAAGCACTAAACACCGCCTTTGAATTCCTGTGTGATGTCGCCTCGCCTGACTTTCATCCGTTAGTAAAAAAATCCAAGGATGTCGCTGCCGGAGCCGTACTGTTAAGTGCGATTGGCGCAGTGATTATTGCGCTGATTATTTTTGTGCCGCACATCCTTTTGCTGTTATGAACCGGGACATTACTTGATCTGTCCGGCGACCCGGAGCAGGATCCAGCCCAGCACAATCACCATGACCCCGATCATTAACCCCAGAAATAGCCGGCTGTTCAGAAAGGCTGGCAACGTCAGCTTGTCGTCTGTCCTTTCAGAAACCACCGCAGGATCCAGACTGGCGGCGGTGCCCTGATACCCCCGACGCAAAAGTGCCTCGATGGCGGCAACCTCATATCGGGGCGCATCCGCTCTGGCGGCACCATATTTCAGCTGATAAGTATGCTCAGGTTGAGACAGGAACACTAACTGATAACGGGGACCGATACCGGTGATGCCTTTAATCGCCAGCGGCGGGTTATCCAGATCTTCAATCACGATCCGGTAATTTTTTTGCCTTTGTTCAGGAAAGGAGACCGTCGTGTTATCAAGACTGAGTTTCCCGAAATGTAACGCCTCCAGCCGGGTACTGGCGATCGTGAGCATAGAAGATGCCGTACCACGGGATGATGGAACCCGGAGCGTAGCCTGACGGCTAAAGTTGGCGGTATCAAACGTCAGTTTAAAGCCATTCAGCGGCAACTGATTGCCTTCAATATCCACCAGCGTGGTTTTCTGCCTGGTATCCTGAGTGACCGTAAATTGACTGATCGGATAATCAAAGCGTTGTTCTGTTTCCGGCAAGGCCTCTGCTTTACTGTGCCAGAAATCAATCCGCTCAATATGTAACGGTCGCTGATGCAGTGCGATCTGTTCACTGCGTTTCAGTGCTTCACCGTCCTCTCTGGTCTGCGTCAGCAGCATTAACTCGCCGGCACGGCTCTGCACTGGTTTGGCGATAATAATCCTGAAATGCCGGAACGTGTTGGCCGGTAAAGCGATGTCCCGGCTGCTGAAATTCATGAAGCGGGAATAGTCATAGATCAGCCCGTTATCCACCAGTAATTGCCAGTCCCGCGCGTCATCCGAGCCAAAAATCTGCAGTGAATACTCAAAATCCCGCTGGTTGGTCACCACGGTCAAGCCATCTGCTGTTTCTGCTGTATCCGTTTTTTTGTCTAACTCCAGCCTGATCTCGATCCCCTCTTCGCCGGATTTTTGCAATGTCTGGGTTTTACTGCTGATTAGCAAATGCTGTGTGACCGTTTTACGTTCGGCTATTTTCTGCAACAGATAAGGCGTTTCGGCTCCGGTTTGATCAACCAGTCGCAGATCATTGAAGCCTGGGACACTGGCGGCATAAACAGGCTCATCCAGCGAGACGGTCAGCAGTTGCTGCTGCGCTGACTCCGGATAATGAATCTGGCGGCTGAACTTGTTCGCCGGGAACTCTGCCGCAGACACCAGCAAAGAGACAACAAGGCCGCAAAACAGCACGATTTTGTTCATCATGATGGTTTCTCTTTATCCGACGGGTTCTCCGCCGGGCCGGCAAATGTCTGACGATAGCGCATATAAAAATAAGCACCGATCAAAACTACAATCCCCAGAACGATAAAGGCCAGAATACGGTAAACCTGTTCCAGTCTGGCCAAATCAATGAAAAATACCTTCCAGGCCACCAGCGCAAACAGTCCCAGCCCTGTCATACGGAAAAGTGAGATCCGGCGTTTAATGCCATTGAATACCAGACTTAAGGCAAACACCGACCAGAGAATGGAAACACCACCGGAACGTAACCCCGGCACATACTGATACAGCATGGAGTTGATTTCTAACGTCAGGAAGACAAACAGTAAAATCAATGCCGCACCACCCAACCCCGCTCTGATGTTGTCATCTATCCCGGGTTTATCTTTCAACCGGATCAAGGCAAACCACAAAAGCGCGATGGGGGCAGCGAAATCCAGCAGCCGCATCAATGCAAGTTCAAAGGAATACGTCCCGCCATAGCGGATCGTCCAGCCAGCGTCATTCACCGCGAACTGCCCCATGATCAGATCCCACGACAGCAGGTCAAACAGAAGAACCTTCAGCAAAATGCCGGCCATCAAAAGCACCAAGACCAGCAACAGCCAGTCCGCCGGCTGACGCAGATAACGTTGCAGGAAAAAGAGGCCGGCCCCGACCCACACCAGTGTCACCACCGGCATTTTCAACGGCGGATACAGATATCCGAAGCTGCGATATAGCTCCAGTTGTAAGATCAGAAATAACAGGCCGGCCGCGACAATCAGCGCTGCCGGTAACAACCGGGAACGGTCATACAGTAAAGGAATATCATTGCCGGCGTCGCAGGTCAGTGCCGATTCCGGCGCCGGATGCTCCGTCAGACGGTAGGCCAGTCCCAGCGATATCACCGGAATACCAAAGCGAACGAGACGTTCCAGCAGGCCGCGGAGATATTCTCCAAACGGCATCTCGTTGCTGAACGCCAGCGCATACTGACCGGGCAGATCCGAGAACACGAGCCGGATCAGCACAATCAGATACAGCAAAAAGGCGAGCTGCTGTAAGAAAGCGCTGCGGATTTTTCCGGCCATCCACAGCATGATCAGCGCCTGCAACGACCAGCTGACGGTCACCCACTCGCTGGACAGCAAGATCGGCAGCGTGATCGTGACAAAGAATGCCGCCAACCCGATAAAACTCAGCAATAACTCCCGATCAACCACATGCCGGGAAAGACAAAAATAGACGTGTCCCACATAAAACGCCGCCAGCGATACCGTCAGCAAGGCGACCCATATCTGCCCATATGCCGCATCAATCATATGGTAGGCCGTAGCAAAAAAGAGGGCCGCATTGATGATCAGCGCCAGCAGATCCAGCAAGGTAGATTTCACCCGGTTCACCAGACAGAACAGGAAAACCATAGTGGAATACATCACAAAAAAAGCCGTCAGAAACGGCAGGACACGCCAGAAATCACTGTTCTGATAACTCTGCATTGCACCAAAAAACAGCAAATAATTAAAAACGAGCCCCAAAAAGTTCAGTAGATACCATTGCTTGAACCAATTAATGGCCAGCAGACCGCCCCCTAATAACAGCATATAGCTGAATAAGCCGATGAAATTGACCTGTCCGGTCGACAGTAAAAGTGGCGTGCAATAACCACCGATAATGGCAAAAATAGCGACCAGTACCGAATTCAGCCGGACTGCCAGCACCGCCGCGCTCACGGTGACCAGACTCATCAGCAGAAAACTGACATAAACATCCAGCAACTGATAAAAACTGAATGCCGCAAATACACTGAAATAAAGCACAGCAATACCGCCACCGAGCAATCCCTGACTCAGCAGATGATATTTACCGTTCACCAGACGCACTCCGCCGGCCATCATGGCGATCCCGGTCAGGACAGATAAGGCCACTCTCGCCTGTTCACCCAGCAAATCATTATCAATCGAGTATTTAAGAAAGAATCCGATGCCGCATACCAGGATCAGCACACCGATACGCAGCAACCAGTTACTGGCAACCGCGTATTCCATGCTGGTGCCCTGGGGCCGGTGACTTTCCCCCACAATGATCCAGTTCCAGATTTCCCCAAGAATTTCTCTCGCCGCTGTTTCAAAACGACCAGGCGCGGCAGGTGGCTGCCGGGCTGGCAGTTCAAATTGGGTTGCCTGTTCAGATGCGGCGGGTTGTTCAGATTCGACGAATAGTTCAGATTCCGCGGGTTGCTCGGGCTCTCGCTGTTGCACAACAAATGACGGAGGAACAACAGGCACCACCGCTGATTCTGGTATCTTTTCCGCGGCAAACAGCGATGTTTCAGGCGTGATAGATTGGGATGTTTCGGGAGCAGCCGGGGTTAAACGCTGTGATATTTCACGGAGTAGTTTTTGATTTTCAAGCAGTTGGTCTTCAATTTTATTGAGTGCCTGAACATTTTCTTCCCGATACCACTCCTGCCGGAGTCTCAATCCCACCAGCATAAAAAAGAACACTATCGGCACCAGAAGCAAAAGCAGGACAGCAAAGCCAATCACAACATCCATGGAAAAGCTCCGGGATGGGCAATACCTACCATGAAGGATAGTCGATCGAGAACAGGCTTGCTGTGGTAGTCACAGACAAAACACCGGTGACGCAGAATTATCGGAGTAACGTCGCCTGGGGGGTGATCTTGTTTCCCACCTCGCTACGTTTATATCATTTAAGAACCATTTTCATTGGTTTGGAGTGCATCAGCAAATGATGTGTTAATGCCGGCTGACAGCTGGAGGTAAGTAATATGAAACGTGTTCTTAAATACTCTGGTCTATTAGCTATGCTGCTTTTAGCCATCAGTTTTCCTGCCGCCGCCGAACAAACCAAAACGCCGGCAGTTCCCGAGACATCAGCCGGCACAACAGAAAAAGCCATGTTCGCCGGCGGTTGTTTCTGGTGCATGACCAGCCCGTTTGAAACATTCAATGGGGTGATCTCGGTTGTGTCCGGCTATGCCGGCGGCACTACTGAAAATCCGACGTATGAAAATTACGGCCGGGGGGGCCACACCGAAGTGGTACAAATCACGTATGACTCGAAACTCGTTACCTACAATCAGTTGCTTAACACTTTCTGGCATCAGATCGATCCGACCGATGCGGATGGTCAGTTTGTCGATCGAGGGCATGAATATATCTCTGCCATTTATGTTTATAACGACGAGCAAAAACAGCTGGCGCAACAATCCAAAGAACGGCTAGCAAACAGCGGTATTTTCAGTCAGCCGATTGTGACTGAAATTCTGGCGGCTCCTGCATTCTGGCGCGCGGAGGAATACCATCAGGATTATCACAAGAAAAATCCGATCCGCTATAAATACTACCGCTCACGCTCCGGTCGTGATGATTTTCTGCATAAAACCTGGGATGGCATCTGGTTTGATCCTACCGGGACACAGCCAAAAGTGGATCTGAAAACGCAGCTGACGCCGCTGCAATACAAAATCACGCAGGAAAACGGCACTGAACCGCCTTTCGATAATATCTATTGGGATAACAAGAAACCCGGAATCTACGTTGATATTGTCTCCGGCGAACCATTATTCAGCTCCACCGATAAATTCGATTCCGGAACAGGCTGGCCGAGTTTTACTAAGCCACTGGTGGCAGACAACATCACCGAAACCGAAGACAACACGCTGTTTACGACCCGCACTGAAGTGCGCAGCAGACTGGGCAATTCTCACTTGGGACATGTCTTCCCGGACGGACCGCCACCTACCGGTTTGCGGTATTGCATGAACTCTGCGGCACTGCGTTTTATTCCGGCCGATAAGCTGAAAGAAGCGGGTTATGGCGAATACGAAAAGTTATTCAAGTAATGGCCAGCGAGCCGTTACGGCGTAAAAACCTGTATGCCTGCGGCAATCCGGGAAATGATTGTCAGCAGGCATAGCACCGCAAAACCATACGCCAGAAGCGGGAACCAGGCGGGAAACAGACACATCACGACAAACAGCAAAATCGTTTCCGTGCCCTCGGTCAATCCGCCCAGATAATAAAACCCCTTATCCGGATACTTCGTACTGGTGATTCCCCGTTTCGCAGCCAGCACCGCAAATGCCAGAAACGAACAACAGGTACCAACAAAACTATAAATCAGCGCAGCAGCAGCCAGGGCATTTTGTTCCGGGGCAGCAAATGCAAAGGCTAGCGGGATCGCGGAATAGAAAAGAAAATCGAAAACACTATCCAGAAAGGCCCCCCGGTCAGTGGGGCCGGTTAACCGGGCCATGGTGCCATCTAATCCATCCGCCAGACGATTGAGCAGAATGCTGACCAGTGCCCACAGCATATGCCCGGTGATGATCAGGGGAACCGCCGTTAACCCGGCAATAAAACCGGCTACCGTCATCTGATTGGCCGTGATTCCGGATGAGATTAACCCTGCGGCTATTTTTTGCAATGGCTGCCGGACTACAGTAATCAGCTGACGATCAAGCATCGGTAGTACCTCCATGACCAATTTCAATGACTGATCCGCCGGGCGGTATGTCGGCCGGATCGTGCGTAACCAGTAAGGTCGGGATCTGCAGACGGTTGATCCGCTCATAGACAAACGCCCGAAATTGTTGCCGCAAGACGGCATCCAGTTTTGCAAAGGGTTCGTCGAGCAGCAGCGCTTCCGGTTCGGCCAGTAGCGCCCGCAACAAACTCACCCGCGCTTTTTGTCCCCCGGATAAGGTAGCCGGATCCCGATCATGAAACCCGGCCAGCCCGACGTCTGCCAGTGTCTGCTCTATCTGTTTCCTGCGGGTGGAACGCCCTGAAAAACGGGCCGGTAATGCATAAGCCAGATTCTGCCCGATGCTGAGATGCGGAAATAACAAATCATCCTGAAACAGGATACTGATATGCCGCTTTTCGATAGGCCATTGATCACGGCGAATGCCGTTCAGCCATAATTCGCCACTGGCAGTAAATGCGGAAGGCAGATCGCCGATTATCCAGTTCAGCAGCGTTGATTTTCCTGAACCGGAAACACCCATTACAGAGACAATCGCCCCTGCCGGTACCTGCAGACTAAAATCAGACAGAATGACTTTCGCTCCCAGCGAGAGATTCAGCGCCTTGATTTCCAGCATATCAGTGCAATCCCTTTCTGTTACGGCTTAACCAGACAGGTAACCAGGCCGCAATTGCAAACACCACCAGCGGCAGCAATATCTGCAACAACGCCTGTACTGCCAGCACTTGCCGGCTGCCACCGGCACTCAGCGCTACGGCTTCGGTCGTCACCGTATTAAACCTGCCTCCACCGGCAAAGAGGATCGGCAAATACTGCGCAACACTCACTGAAAAGCCGATCGCCAGTGATGCCATGACTGGCCGGAATAACATCGGCCATTTCACGGTCAGACAGGCAGTCAGGCGTGAAAAACCCAGCGCTCTGGCCGTCGTGAGCAGGCGGGGATCAAAAGCCCTGTAGGGCCCCGCCAGCGTTAAAATCATATAGGGTAATACCCAGACCAAATGACTCCAGACTACCCCCACGCCGGTACCATCCAGCCTCAGGTGCAATAAGGCGGCATATTGTGCCGCGATCAATGGCATAGCCGGAATGATCAGGGGGATATACAACAAGGCGTTATAACGCTGCGGCCCCCACTCCAGCCAGCACAGCGTGATCGGCAGACAGAGAATACAAGCAAGAATACCCAGCCATAACGTAGTGAAAAACGGTTCAAAACTGGCCTGCAACCAGATCCGGAAGGTGAGCTCTTCCGGCCATAATTGCGGGAAAAACCAGGCTCCGGCCAATGACCAGATAGCCAGGAACAGCAACACCAGATACCCCATGCCAAAGATAACCGGATGCAACGGCAGAACAACCCGAAGAGATGCCGGATGACGGTTACCAGTGGGGTAAGGTGAAAAAGCCCGGCAGCACCGCCATAATCCACGGCCAGCGACCACCAGACACAGCAATAAGATGAGTAAAACGAACGCTGCTGCTCCGCCTTGTGCCTGCATCATCGGCGATGGATTGGTCAGCCATTGTGAAATTAAAACGGCCAGCGTGGGAGGATTGATCGGCCCCAGAATCAGCGCCATATCGACCACCGACAAACCATACGCCAGCACCGCAACAAAGGGCCAGCCCAGCCGCGGCATTAATTGCGGCAACAAAATAAACCACCAGACCTGAATTGTGCGGTAACCCAAGGTACGGGCCAGTGTCATCTGCCGTGAAATGGCCTGCTCACTCAATACCGAAAACAACGCCCACAACATAAAACCACACTCTTTGACGGCTAATGCCAGCGCCAGCGCGATACCATAGTCATCGTGCACGGTGATCCAGCCGGGAGGTGAAATCCAGCCGGTGAACTGTGCGATCGCCCGGGCGATCCAACCGGATGGCGCAATCAGAAAGGAAAATCCGATCGCAAAAGCAACATGCGGAATGGAAAGAAACAGCGGCAGGCGCTGCTGGATCCGCCACCAGCGATGCCCCGGATAGCATTGTACCGCAATACCGAGTGCCATCAGCAACGCCAGTACACTCCCCAGTAGTGCGGAGAAAAGCGTTGTCCTCACGGCCTCCGGCCACTGCGGATCCTGCCACAGAGCCAGCCAGACATCCCACTTGAATACAGGCTGCAACACCCAGAATAATCCGGGCAGCAACGGAGAAAAAACCAGCAACACCAGCAATATCGCTATCCACGGCGCGATTGAAAAATACCGGTGCTGCACTCTTCCCTGCCAGTTAGCTTTCAGCGAGAGCCATAACGTTTTAACCACTCGGCCTCCAGTGCATCCACCCAGCTGGCATGGGGTTCCGCAAGTACCGGAACATGTTCGGTTAAGCCACCCGGCGCCGTTGTATCAAATCTGAATTTCATTCCTTTAGGTAATTTATTGCGATCCAGAACGCTGCCATCGCCCCAGACTTTGATATCAGCTTTACGCGCTTGTGCCCGTGGCGATAATAGAAAATTGGCAAACACCATCGCCCCCGCCTTGGCCTGTGCATTAACCGGTATCGCCAGAAAATGCACATTTCCAATCGTACCGTTCGTGAAACCGAAGCTGTATGCGGTCGACGGTAACTGCCGGCTTGCAATCAGATTAGCCGCTTCATTCGGGTTAAACGTCAGAGACAGTTTCAGCTCTTTATCCGCCAGCATGCGATGCATCTCTTCTGCACTTGTCGGAAAGGCCTTGCCGTTACGCCAGAGATAAGGATGTAACTGCTCCAGATAGGCCCACAACGGTTTGGTAACCTCATTGAATGACGCCGGCACTACCGTTTTTTGCAGTAAGGAAGCATCGGAGACCAGGTCGGTTAATAATTGTTTGAGGAATGTTGTCCCGTGGAAATCAGGTGGTTTCGGATAGGTAACCTGCCCCGGGTTATTTTTGGCAAAACCGAGTAATTCTGCGGCTGACCGTGGTGGTTGCGGCGTCAGTGATTTATCGGCAATAAAGGTTAACTGTGCCGTTCCCCAGGGGCTTTCCAATCCGGCTGTAGTTTCAGAGAAATCGACCTGTACCGGTTTTTGCAAATCAACATATCTCCAGTTTGGAAGCTGTTCTGCCCAGGGCCCAAACAACAAATGTGCCTGCTTCAGGATCCGGAAGTTCTCGCCGTTAACCCACAACAGATCGACAGACCCACCCGCTTTTTCACGGCCTGCGGCAACCTCGGTCTGTACACGCTTCACTATCTCTGCCGTATCAGTCACTTTGACGTGTTTAACCGTTAAACCATACCGCTGTTTTACCTCGGCGGAGGCCCACGCCAGATAGTTATTAGTTGCCTCACTACCTCCCCAGGCATTGAAATAAACCGTCTGGCCCTTTGCCTGAACTTCAATCGTCGACCAATCATCCAACGCATTAACGGGGGTTATAAACAGGCATGCAACTAAACCGGAAAGCAGAGTTAATTTCATCGCTCCCTCCGAGCTATTCAATACGTACTAAACTTTTATCCGTGTAATCCGACTATAGCTACATATCCGCCAAGAGAGGGCCTGAATGAAAAAAATCATGCTTGCCGGCGCCATCGTTCTCTTGATAACGGCCTTTTTTATTTTCGATCTGAACGCCTATCTGACATTGGACAGGCTTAAAACCAGCCTTGCTGAATTCAGACACTGGCAGCAGCAATCTCAACTTTTAACCGGCCTGCTCTTTTTTCTGTTCTACGTAATTATTGCGGCTTTTTCTCTGCCGGGAGCAGCAATTATGACCATCGCTGCCGGCGCGTTATTCGGTTTGCTATGGGGAACGATCATCGCTTCCTTTGCTTCGACGTCTGGCGCCACGCTGGCCTTTCTTACGGCGCGCTATCTGTTCCGGGATCTGATGCAGACTCACTTCAGCGCACGCTTAAAAGCCATCAATGCAGGTATAGAACGCGATGGTATTTTTTACCTGTTTACACTGCGTCTGGTGCCAATCTTCCCCTTTTTTCTGGTGAATCTGCTGGCCGGGTTAACGCCGATTTCTGTCAGAAACTTTTACTGGGTCAGTCAGATCGGCATGCTGGCAGGCACGCTGGTGTATGTAAACGCCGGTACACAACTGGCGCATCTCACCGGATTACCGGACATTCTATCACCCGCCTTACTGGCATCCTTTACCTTATTGGGATTGTTTCCGTTACTGGCAAAACGCCTTCTGCAGCTACTGCAACACCGGCGCGTTTATGCCAAATGGCAACGCCCCTCAAAGTTTGATCGTAATTTAGTGGTCATTGGCGGCGGTGCCGCCGGATTAGTCACTGCGTATATCGCGGCCGCAGTGAAAGCAAAAGTCACACTGGTTGAAGCCCGCAAGATGGGTGGTGACTGCCTGAACTACGGTTGCGTCCCCAGTAAAGCACTGATCAGGAGCTCCCGGTTGGTGCATCAGATCCAGCATGGTGAAGATTATGGTTTGCCCAGTCAGCAACCCGCGTTCAGCTTCCGCCAGGTAATGGCGCGAGTGAAGGATGTCATCCGCCGGATTGAACCGCATGACAGCAGCGAACGCTACACCAGCCTGGGTGTCGACGTGCAGCAAGGTTACGCCAAAATAGTGGATCCCTGGACAGTCGAAATTCAGTACAGTGATGGTCACATGCAACGTCTGACCACACGCAGTATCGTCATCGCCACCGGAGCCAAACCGTTCATTCCCCCCCTTCCCGGTCTGGATGAAACGGGCTATCTCACCAGCGACACGCTCTGGGAGGCGTTTTCAAATCGGGATACCCCGCCGGAACGGTTGATCATTCTGGGCGGCGGACCGATTGGCTGCGAACTGTCGCAGTGTTTCGCCCGGCTTGGTTCACACGTAACCCAGATTGAAATGGCCGACCGGATCATGATCCGGGAAGACGAAGAGATCTCCGCGTTAGCCAAAGCAGCCTTACTGCAGGATGGTGTCGCCGTGCTGACCTCAACCAGAGCGCTGCGCTGTGAACGGGACGGTCTGCGAAAAATCATCGTGGTTGAACAGAATGGCACAGAGCAAAAAATTGAGTTTGACGAGCTGATCTGTGCCGTCGGTCGTGTCGCCCGTCTGACAGGATTCGGACTGGAAGAGTTAGGTATCGGAACACAACGTACCGTGGTTACCAATGAATATCTGGAGACCTTATATCCCAATATCTACGCAGCTGGTGATGTTGCCGGCCCCTATCAGTTCACACACACCGCCAGCCATCAGGCATGGTATGCAGCTGTTAATGCGCTGTTTGGCGAGTTCAGGAAATTCAAAGCCGATTATTCGGTGATCCCGTGGGCAACTTTTATTGATCCGGAAGTAGCCCGTGTCGGGCTGAATGAACAGGAAGCCAGAGAAAAAGGCATCGCCTGTGAGGTAACCCGATTCAATCTTAATGATCTGGATCGCGCAATCGCAGACAGTACCCCCCAAGGCTTCATTAAAGTTCTGACTTCCCCGGGCAAAGACAACATCCTCGGTGTCACCATTGTGGGTGAACATGCTTCCGACCTGCTGGCAGAATTCACACTGGCGATGAAACACAAACTCGGGCTTAACAAGATCCTCGGTACGATTCATATTTATCCGACACTGTCAGAAGCCAGTAAATATGTAGCTGGCGAGTGGAAACGTCAGCATGCCCCCCGGCTGTTACTGAAATGGGTGGAGAGGTATCACGTGTGGAAACGGGGGAAAGCAGATTAATGCTTTCTGTTCATAAATTTTTAACACAACAATGTTTATATAACGCCCGTCATTGACCAGGGATTGGACTCTTTGTTTCGTTCATTGTCAGACACACTATTGCTGGAAAATCTTATCCCCGGATGCGTCATTGTATCCGGGGCTTTTTCGCATAAATCTGTCTGGTATTTACTGTTATTTGCGGCCCAGCATTGCGGCACAAATGAAGAATTTTGTATCACCATTCTGATCTTTACTGATTTTGGCCAGTACGCGTTCTTTATCGGTAAATTCCCAGTTATCATTGCGGGATCCCGGAGATTTCACTCCTGAGCTCCGGAGATACTCCATAAACAGATGTGCATTCTTAATTTCAGTCAAATGTGAATTCATCATCGCAAATCTCCTCAGCCAATTAATGTTCAGCCAGCATAGGCAGCCTCAGTTACAAATGTGTTACAAACCGATAGACATTTATGCTTCGACACCAGAGAGAATGCATTTTTTGATCCAGTACACATAATTTGTTCCCAGCGGGAGACGGTCAGCCGCAATAAAAAATCATGTATTTCACATCCTAAAAAGCTATGATGCGTTGCTTTTCTCAGAGGATGAAGACGTTATGACAGATATGAACTACCAGATCCGCCGATGCGCCAAAATCAACTCAGCGGTGTTTGATATCGTATATGAAGATATGTGTCAGAACGACGAGGTGAAAAGCATCCACGCTATCGTGTTGGCGTCTTGCCTTGATAGCAATGGAGACATGAAACTAAGCCCATGGATCCCTGCCCCGCTGGTTTCTCACGTGCATAAAGATGATGATCTCTGGTTTGTGACGTTGTCCCTGACGCCGATGGCCATGAAATATTTCGTGCACAGCGAGAACACCATCAGCTTTGAATGCCGGATCCAGAACGTGGTCACCCGGATTTCATTTAATACGGATCAGCTGATCTGCCTGAATGGTTTGAATGGTAAAGAGCTGGTAGACACGCAGCCCTTCCAGTATCTGATTCAGGAAGAAGCGCTGAACGAGCAACCAGAGCCGCCAGTCAAGAAACGGCCATCGCTCTCTGTGGTTAAAAACGACTGATTCACGGTAAGAAAACAGCTCTCTCATTCCGCATTCAACTTCATTGGAACAAGCCGTTGCGTCCTGCCCGGCCTGTTCCGTTTTGACCGAAATGATATTTACTTCAATCAGCCGGATTTTTTCTTGAGAAAGTTCTGGCCATACTGGTCGGCTGCGATCAGAGCCGCATATACTTTGCCGGTGGTAACCTTGAACGGCATGGCATGAATGGTTTCACCTTCCGCACACGATGCGGCAGCGACCTTCAGCATTTTCTCTTCGATATTGTCTTTAATATCCAGTTGCGCCAATGTCACCGGCAGACCGACTTTGGTACACAGTTCGCAAACGATCTCCAGTTCAGCTTCCGGTGCGTTTTCCAGAATCAGCTGGACCAGGGTACCGAACGCCACTTTTTCACCATGATAGAAGTGATGGGCATCCGGAAGCACGGTCAGGCCATTGTGAATAGCATGCGCAGCAGCCAGGCCGCCACTTTCAAAACCGACACCGCTCAGATAGGTGTTCGCTTCAACAACCCGTTCAACCGCTTCCGTGACCACTTTTTTACCTACGGCAAGCATGGCTTTGTGCCCTTCCGCCAGCAGCGTGTCGTAACAGAGACGAGCCAGACTCATTGCTGCTTCGGTTGATTCACCGCCAGCGATAGTCTTGGCCCGGCTGCGATAGCAGGCACGCGCTTCGAAATAGGTTGAGAGCGCATCACCAATGCCTGCCGCCAGCAAACGCACAGGTGCGCCTGCAACGATTTCAGTATCCACTAAGACAATATTCGGATTGCATGGCAGGATCAGGTAGGATTCAAATTCACCCGCTTCGGTATAAATCACCGACAAGGCACTGCAAGGCGCATCGGTAGAGGCAATTGTCGGTGCGATCACCACGGGCACTTTGCTGTAGTAAGCCACCGCTTTCGCCGTATCCAGCGTTTTACCGCCGCCGACACCCACTACCCCGTCACAGCCTTCATTTTGCAGGATCGTGATCAGTCGGTTGATTTCAGTGCGGCAACATTCGCCGTTAAATTTTTGAATGACAAAGTCGGTGTTGCTTTCTTTGAAACTGTTAGACAGCTTGCCCTCGATTAGCCCCAGCACAAACGCGTCCGAGATAACGAGCAATTTCTTTGCATATGGATTTGCGTATTGACCCACGCGGGAAATAACACCTGCCCCCTGAATATATTTACCCGGAGACTGAATAATCTTATCCATGCAATAACTCCTTTCTATAGGGAAATATGAAAATCAGTAATAAGCTGACGTTTAAGTCATCAGGTGCACAAATTGATTTTTCCGGTAATACATTGCAATCACACACCAGAGACAATCGCTGGATAATTGTGCACACGGAAAACAATAACAGGATAAACGAATAAAAACCAATGTTTATCAATTAGTTATGATTGGAAAAATTATTAATATTTCGACATGGATCACAGTCACACAGAGATCATACAAATCTCCAGTAAATGGCACATATTTCTATGTTGAATTACTGTCTGTGTTGTTTTGGTCTGGTTATAAAAACAAGTTCCGTTATAACTTTCATAACAAAGAGATAAATATTTTAAATGCACGTGCTTTGTGTAGTACCTGTTTATCAATAATGCCGTCGAATTTCTTATTTTTTTTAAAAGAGCTAAATAATTATTATTTACATGTTGGATACTACGAGTATCAAAATATCGCATTGCATTGAAAGCTACCCACTGGCCGGTGTTGCAACCAGTCCCAGTCTTGTTGCCAAAGAAAACCCCGCTTGTTTTTTTACCTTCAACCACCAATAAAAGATGTATTCAACATCCTAAAAAGCTATCATGCACCGTTTTTCTCAACAGCAGAAATTGAGCAATATTTGAACACTATGAATCAGAAAACACAGCCTTCCAAAATCGGATTTGTTAGCCTCGGTTGCCCTAAAAACCTCGTTGATGCCGAGCGCATTTTGACGCAGTTACGCACTGAAGGTTATGACGTCGTCAACAGCTACGACAATGCCGAGCTGGTGATTGTGAACACCTGTGGTTTTATCGACAGCGCGGTACAGGAATCGCTGGAAGCGATCGGCGAAGCCCTGCAGGAAAACGGCAAGGTCATCGTCACTGGCTGTCTGGGTGCCAAGGAAGATCAGATCCGCGAAGTACATCCGAAGGTGCTGGAGATCTCCGGCCCGCATGCGTACGAGCAGGTGTTAAGCCACGTGCATAAATACGCGCCGAAACCAGAACACAATCCGTTCCTGAGCCTGGTGCCGGAACAAGGTGTGAAACTGACACCTAAGCATTACGCTTATCTGAAAATTTCCGAAGGCTGCGACCATCGTTGCACTTTCTGTATCATCCCGTCCCTGCGTGGTGATCTGGAAAGCCGTACCATCGGTGAAGTATTAGGTGAAGCCAAACGTCTGAAAAACGCCGGCGTGAAAGAGATCCTGGTTATTTCTCAGGACACTTCTGCTTACGGCGCAGACGTCAAACATCGCACCGGTTTCTACGAAGGCTCACCAGTGAAAACCAGCATGCTGGCACTGTGTGAAGAGCTGTCCAAAATGGGTATGTGGGTACGTCTGCATTACGTTTACCCTTACCCGCATGTGGATGATGTGATCCCGCTGATGGCGCAGGGCAAGATCCTGCCGTATCTGGATATTCCGCTGCAGCACGCCAGCCCGCGTATTCTGAAACTGATGAAACGTCCGGGTGCGGTAGAACGTACGCTGGAACGTATTCAGGAATGGCGCCGTATCTGCCCGGATCTGACGCTGCGTTCAACCTTCATCGTTGGCTTCCCGGGTGAAACCGAAGAAGACTTCCAGATGCTGCTCGACTTCCTGGAAAAAGCCGAGCTGGATCGTGTTGGCTGCTTCAAATACAGCCCGATTGAAGGCGCGAAAGCCAATGAACTGCCAGATCCAGTACCGGAAGAAGTGAAAGAAGAACGCTTCCACCGCTTCATGGAACTGCAGCAGAAGATCTCTGCCCGTCGTCTGGCAGCCAAAGTAGGCCGTGAACTGGACGTGATCGTGGACGAAGTCGATGAAGAAGGCGCGATTGGCCGCAGCTTTGCCGATGCTCCTGAAATCGACGGTGTGGTTTACTTAAACGGTGAAACTGCGCTGAAACCGGGTGACATCGTTAAAGTGAAAATTGAAAACGCTGACGAATATGATCTGTGGGGATCAGTGATCCGGTAAGATTTTTCTTATCGACTTGCCTGACGGGCGACAGGAAAAAGTTCAACGACCCTCCGCGCCATGGAGGGCGCGGTGGAGCCCTCAGGGATGAGTTTACGGCGTGTCGGGGAAGTTATTCCTGTTGACCGTTTACTCACACTGATTCGACGAAAAAAAAGCCCGTAGTTTTTTAGCTACGGGCTTTTTGCTATCTACAGAACAGGCTTATTCAATACCCTGACTACGCAGATAATCTTCGTAGTTACCACCGAAGTCGATGATCTTCTCAGGCGTGATTTCCAGAATACGGCCTGCCAGCGAGCTTACAAACTCACGGTCATGCGATACGAAAATCAGCGTGCCCTGATACATCTCCAGCGCCATGTTCAGCGATTCGATAGATTCCATATCCAAGTGGTTGGTTGGTTCGTCCATGATCAGGATGTTCGGTTTTTCCATCATCAGCTTGCCGAACAGCATGCGCCCCTTTTCACCACCGGACAGCACTTTGACCTTCTTCTTGATGTCGTCCTGACCGAACAGCAGACGACCCAGCACGCTGCGCACAGCCTGCTCGTCATCGCCTTCCTGTTTCCACTGGCACATCCAGTCGAACACGGTCAGATCAGTGTCGAACTCTTCCGCATGATCCTGTGCGTAATAGCCGATCTTGGCGTTTTCAGACCATTTGATCGAACCGCTGTCAGGAGTCAGTTCACCCACCAGTGTCTTGATCAGCGTGGTTTTACCGATACCGTTGGTACCGATGATAGCCACCTTCTCGCCCACTTCCATCATCATGTTGAAACCTTTGAACAGCGGGCCGTTGTCATAGCCTTTGCTCAGGTTTTCGATTTCCAGAATATTGCGATACAGCTTCTTATCCTGTTCAAAACGGATGAACGGGTTCTGACGGCTGGACGCTTTCACTTCTTCAATCTTGATCTTGTCGATCTGCTTCAGACGTGAAGTTGCCTGACGGGATTTAGAGGCGTTCGCGCTGAAACGACTAACGAATGATTGCAGATCCGCAATCTGTGCTTTCTTCTTCGCGTTGTCGGCCATCAGACGTTCACGCGCCTGGGTCGCCGCCGTCATATAGTCATCATAGTTACCCGGATAAACGCGCAGTTCGCCGTAATCCAGATCCGCCATGTGGGTACAGACCATGTTCAGGAAGTGACGGTCATGCGAAATGATAACCATGGTGCTGTTACGTTCGTTCAGCACTTCTTCCAGCCAGCGGATGGTGTTGATATCGAGGTTGTTGGTTGGTTCGTCGAGCAGCAGAATGTCCGGGTTGGAGAACAGCGCCTGCGCCAGCAACACACGCAGTTTCCAGCCCGGAGCGACTTCGCTCATCAGGCCGTTATGCTGTTCTACCGGAATACCAACACCCAGCAGCAACTCACCAGCACGCGCTTCCGCGGTATAGCCGTCATATTCAGCTACTTTGGCTTCCAGCTCTGCCGCGTGCATGTAGTCGTCATCGGTCGCTTCCGGATTAGCATAAATGCTGTCGCGCTCATGGATGGCTGCCCACAACTCGGTGTGCCCCATCATGACCACGTCCAGCACACGCTTGTCTTCGTAAGCGAACTGATCCTGACGCAGCTTACCGATACGTTCGTTCGGATCGAGCGCCACGTTACCGCCGGTCGGCTCGAGATCGCCACCCATGATTTTCATGAAAGTTGATTTACCGCAACCGTTCGCACCGATCAGGCCGTAACGGTTACCACCGCCAAATTTGACGGAGATGTTTTCAAACAGTGGCTTAGAGCCGAACTGCATGGTGATATTGTTGGTGCTGAGCACGTTAACTTACCTTATAAAAAAACGGCCCCGAGTCCGGAGCCGTGAAAATTCAATCCGGATTACTTGTTGGTCGGACGCAGTGCCGGGAACAGGATAACGTCGCGGATGGTGTGGCTGTTGGTAAACAGCATCACCAGACGGTCGATACCGATACCCTGACCCGCTGTCGGTGGCAGACCATGTTCCAGCGCAGTGACGAAGTCAGCGTCGTAGAACATCGCTTCGTCATCACCCGCTTCTTTCTGTGCAACCTGTGCCTGGAAGCGTTCCGCCTGATCTTCTGCATCGTTCAGCTCAGAGAAACCGTTCGCGATTTCACGGCCACCGATGAAGAATTCGAAGCGGTCAGTCACTTCCGGGTTTTCATCGTTACGACGCGCCAGCGGAGAAACTGCCGCCGGGTATTCGGTGATGAAGGTTGGCTGATGCAACATGTGTTCTGCGGTCTCTTCGAAGATCGCAGTGATCACATGACCCAGTTCCCAGCTCTTCATCAATTCGATGTGGTGACGTTTCGCCACAGCAATTGCGCCTTCCAGCGTGGTCAGCTCTTCCGCTTTCACGTCGTTAGCGTATTTCAGGATAGATTCAACCATGGTCATGCGCGCGAATGGCTGGCCGAAGTCGATCTCGATACCTTCTTCGCCGTCTTTGGCATAACGAACTTTAGTGGTGCCGTGGATATCCTGCGCCAGAGTACGCAGCATCTCTTCGGTCAGATCCATCAGATCATTGTAGTCTGCATACGCCATATAGAATTCCAGCATGGTGAATTCAGGGTTGTGGCGAACAGAGATACCTTCGTTACGGAAGTTACGGTTGATTTCATACACGCGCTCGAAACCACCGACCACCAGACGTTTCAGATACAGCTCTGGTGCGATACGCAGATACATGTCGATATCCAGCGCGTTGTGATGCGTGATGAACGGACGCGCAGACGCACCGCCAGGAATCACCTGCATCATCGGGGTTTCCACTTCCATGAAGCGTTTGCTGTTCAGGAAGTTACGGATACCGTTGATCACCTGATTACGGATCTGGAAAGTCCGGCGTGATTCTTCGTTGGCAATCAGATCCAGGTAACGCTGACGGCAACGCGCTTCCTGATCGGTCAGACCTTTATGTTTTTCCGGCAGCGGACGCAGCGCCTTGGTCAGCAGACGAATGCTGGTAGTGTGCACAGACAGCTCGCCGGTGTTGGTGCGGAACATGTAACCTTCCACGCCAACGATATCGCCCAGATCCCACTTCTTGAACTGTTCGTTGTAGAAACCTTCCGGCAGATCATCACGGGTTACGTAGATCTGGATTTTGCCGCCCATATCCTGCAGGGTCGCGAATGCCGCTTTACCCATGATACGACGGGTCATGATACGACCAGCGATCTTGACGTAATGTTTTTCTGCTTCCAGTTCTTCCTGAGATTTCTCACCGAAGGCTTCGTGCAGATCACAAGCGATCTGTTCACGACGGAAATCGTTCGGGAAAGGATTACCTTTCGTGCGCAGATCGGCCAGTTTGGCGCGACGTTGCGTCATTTCGTTGTTGAATTCCTGAACGTCCAGTTCATTTTCCGGTGTTTGGTTTTGTTCTGACATGATGATTCCTGCTTGGATTACAGCCCTGATTTCAGGCTGGCTTCAATAAATTTGTCCAGATCGCCATCGAGTACCGATTGGGTATTACGGGTTTCTACGCCGGTACGCAAATCTTTAATGCGCGAATCGTCCAAGACGTAAGAACGGATCTGACTACCCCAACCGATGTCGGATTTCGTCTCTTCCAGCGCCTGTTTCTCAGCATTCTGTTTCTGAATTTCAAGCTCATACAGTTTTGCTTTCAACTGCTTCATCGCCTGATCTTTGTTCTTATGCTGGGAACGATCGTTCTGACACTGCACTACCGTATTCGTTGGAATATGGGTAATACGCACCGCCGATTCTGTACGGTTAACGTGCTGACCACCTGCACCGGAGGCGCGGTAGACGTCGATACGCAGATCGGCCGGGTTGATGTCGATCTCGAAGTCATCATCAATTTCCGGATAAACGAAAGCAGAACAGAAAGAGGTATGACGACGGCCACCGGAATCAAACGGTGATTTACGCACCAGACGATGCACCCCGGTTTCGGTACGCAGCCAGCCAAACGCATATTCGCCGGTGAACTTGATGGTGGCAGATTTGATCCCTGCGACTTCACCTTCAGAACATTCAATCAGCTCAGGTTTGAAGCCGTGTGCTTCACCCCAGCGCAGGTACATACGCAGCACCATGTTGGCCCAGTCCTGCGCTTCCGTACCACCGGAACCGGACTGGATATCCATATAGCAATCGGAAGCATCATGATCACCGGAGAACATGCGGCGGAATTCCAGATCTTCCAGCTTCTTCTCCAGCCCTGCCAGTTCCGCTTCAGCTTCATGGAAAGTCTCTTCGTCTTCCCCTTCCACCGCCATAGAGACCAGCAGTTCGATATCTTCGGCACCCTGAGTCAGCGTATCAATGGTATTCACCACGCCTTCCAGTGCTACGCGCTCTTTTCCCAGCGCCTGCGCTTTTTCCGGCTCGTTCCAGACTTCAGGTTGTTCCAGTTCGGCACTTACTTCTTCCAGACGCTCTTTCTTGGCGTCGTAGTCAAAGGTACCCCCTCAGGAGTTCGGTCCGTTCAGACAACTCCTTGAGTTTATTCAATACAGGATTCACTTCAAACATTGAAGGGATTCTCTCTCAGGTAGGATTTATGAAAAACGCGCTATTTTAACGGATAGGTCGGGGAATAAACAGGGTTAATGTGATCAATGCCACGCATCAGATAATTGACTGGTTTAAATCAGGGCGGACAAGGGCGTATCAGCTAAGCTTATTATAGTAGTCAAACAAAGCCGTTCTGCTGACTGCCTCTGTGATCGTTCAGTTTTTTGTAAACCGGAATTTTTGCCCTGCCGTAAACGACAGGGCTTTTTTTATCTGACCGCCACCAGCTGTTCCACCAGCAACTGCACGGAACGCTGTCCGCGCCATTCATTGATATCCAGCCGATAGACCAGTTGCACCTGTCCGACAGACGCATCCGGCCAGCGGGCCAGATCCACATTAAACGCGATGGCATCCAGACACGGACCGTTCGGTACTTCGACTTCCATTTTCAGATGCTTGCTGCCCACCAGCCGCTGATGCCGTAAACGGAAAATGCCGTCAAAGCTGGGTTCCGGGAAGGCTTGTCCCCAGGGACCGGCATTGCGCAATACTTCCGCCATCTCCAGGGAAAACTCCTGCGGGAACAGTTCGCCATCGGTCAGGATGGTGCCGGTCAGCTGATCCGGTGTCAGCCAGTCCGCAACCAACGCGGTAAACTGCTCACGAAACGGAGCCAGACTCGCTTTCGGTAATGACAATCCGGCAGCCATAGCATGACCACCATATTTGCAGATCAATCCGGGATGCAACTGATCCAGACGTTCCAGCGCATCCCGCATATGTAATCCCGGAATGGAACGACCGGACCCTTTCAGTTCATCCTCACCTGCCTCGGCAAACGCAAAGACCGGACGGTGATACTGTTCCTTGATACGCGACGCAACCAGTCCGACCACGCCCTGATGCCAGTCATCCTGATGCAATACCAGCGCAGCCGGTAATTCACCGTCCAGCGCTTTCAGACGGGATAATGCCGCCTGCGCTTCCTGCTGCATGTTGCCTTCGATGGCCTTGCGCTCCTGATTCAGCGAATCCATCTGCGAGGCCAGATGACGGGCAATGTGCTCATCATTTGCCAGCAGACAGGCGATACCCATGGTCATATCATCCAGCCGGCCAACAGCATTCAGACGCGGCCCGACGGAAAAACCAAGATCACTGGCGGTCAGACGTGAAAGATCTCGGCCGGCCACTTCGCATAACGCCTTGATACCTGCGCGGCAACGTCCGGCACGGATGCGCTGTAATCCCTGATGAACCAGGATCCGGTTGTTATTATCCAGCGCCACCACATCGGCAACAGTGCCCAGCGCCACCAGATCCAGATAGTCCGCTACATTGGGTGCGACAATATTCTGCTGTGCAAACCAGCCTTGCTGCTGCAGATGACTTTTCAGCGCCGCCATCAGATAGAAAGCCACGCCGACACCGGCCAGATTACCGGAGCCAAACTGACAGCCGGGCTGATTAGGATTCACAATGGCATCCGCCTGCGGCAGTTCCGTGCCGGGCAAATGATGATCGGTGATAAGGACCTTCATCCCCTGCTGACGCGCCGTTTCGACACCAGCAATACTGGAGATGCCATTATCGACCGTAATCAGCAATTCTGCATTTTGCTGTGCGGCCAACAGGGCAATTTCCGGACTCAGTCCGTAACCATACTCAAAGCGGTTTGGTACCAGATAAGCGACATGCTGAGCCCCCATCGCCCGCAACGCCAGCACCATCAGTGCCGTACTGGTTGCGCCATCGCAGTCAAAATCGCCGACAATGACGATCCGTTGCTGCTGTTGCAGTGCGCCGGTCAGCAATGCCAGCGCCTGAGGTAATCCCTTGAGATCCTGAGGTGCCAGCAAATTACCCGCGGAACGATTCAGTTCATCAACATGCTGGATCCCACGACTGGCATAGATCTGTCGTAAACGGGCGGGAATATCGGCAGGTAAAAAGGAGTCATCAGCCTGAGGACGGCGGCGCAGCTTAAACGTCATAGTAAATACTTGTCAGAACAATCAGTGGCAATATCAGCGGGCACCTTAGCCCGCTGATAAGTGATTGGCAATAGATCAGAGATTATCGATTTGCTTATCCTGCGGATAAGTCACCTGATAGCCCGTATCCAATGTCACCGGCTTGCCGGCTGGCAACGAAAGTTCCCAGCTCTGCACGCCCGCCTGCTGATTGACATTCTGCTCTTTCGGGGCGGTAGTCCCTTCCAGTACAGAGACCTTGATATCCTGCTGTTTTGATACCGGCCAGTTGTCCAGTACGGTCAGCGTCATTGGCTTGTTATGACCATTCGTAACTTTCAGCTGATAGTGACGCTGCAGGGTTTGCGCTTTGTTCAGCACCCCGGATTCACCGGCCTGATCTTTCAGCGTCTGCCATTCCAGTTTAACGGCATCATCGGCACCAAAACCCATCGCGATCTGATCTTTCGGTGACAGCAGCGGCTGATCGATCTTGCCGACCCGAACGCCGTCACGTTGTAACAGCCATTCGCCCGGTAATAATGGCGTTGTGGATGGATTCTTCAGCTTGGCATACAGATAAGCATGCGCATCAAAGCGAGGTACAGCCTGCAGACTCAGTTCTGCCGGCCACTGTTGCTGCTGCAGAACCACCCGCTGTTTTTCCTCACTGGAGCCCAGGCTGACTTTGCCCGCGATCAGATAAGACACATGATAGCCGCTGTCAACCACAGCCGCTTTCTGTTCTTCGACCGATGCGGCCGCCATCATCTCTGGCATCGCCAGATCCGGCAGCGATTCGGCCGACTTCGTCATGGTACGGGCAACAATTGGCTGCTGATAATCAATCCACCAGCTGGATAAGGCCGGTGGTTCAACTGCGGCGCTTGGCTGCAGGGTGGATAATGTCAGCGCTACGTTTTCCCAGTTTTCGCCGCTGTTCTGCTGTACATAAGCGGCCTGTGTCACGGCCAGTTTTCCGGTTTGCGTATCCAGATTGGCGTCATACACCGGATACCAGCCGGCATCGCTGAGCTGGTAACTCAGTTTCATCGCCAGCTTGCCACCACCGGACTGCAGATGAACTACTGCAATCTTGTTGTCCTGTTGACGGTTGTTGATCTGTTCCAGCTCGCGCTGGGTCACATCAATCTGCTGTTTCAGTTCGCGGATATCCCGTGCCAGCGCAACTTTCGCCGCACCGATTTCCTTCATGCCGGCACCCAGTGTCTGCCAGCCCGTCCGCCACTGGCCGACATTGCTACCCTGAGCTTTCCCTTCCGCGCCGCTGTTTCCACCGTGTTCGGCCAGTTTCTGCAGATAGGTTTGCTGGGTATTCAGGGCCAGTTCATCAGCCTGCAGTAATGCCAGCTGATCCTGCTGGGCAGTCAGTTTATCCTGCAGCTCTTTGGCCCGCGGTAAAACCAGTTCACTGCGGACTTCATTTTTCAGTTCGACACTGGCAACCAGTGCGCTTTTATCACCGCTGCCGGTAATCCGCAGCGTATTTTCATCCAACGTGGATGGTAAGCCGGCAATCAAGATGGTTTGCGGACCGGCGGGTAACTCCACCGCCAACGTGCGGGTCACGGTGGCTGAAGCCGGGTAAACGGTCACCGCGGAAATCTGACTATCCACCACCTGTTCAGCCATCGCAGAAGACACCATTAATGCCAGCAGACTGAATGAAAAAACGGCCGTTTTCTTATTAAACATCTATCTCTCCCGTAAAAAACGCATCCGGCGTTATGCCCGCGGATGATGTTCCTGATGTAATTCCTGCAGGCGTACCTGCGCGACATGAGTATATATTTGTGTGGTTGATAAATCTGAGTGGCCAAGCAACATCTGCACAACCCGCAAGTCCGCGCCATGATTCAGCAAATGGGTGGCAAAAGCGTGCCGCAGCGTGTGCGGCGATAACTCGGAGGTGATATTCGCCCGTACCGCATATAACTTGATGCGGTGCCAGAATGTCTGCCGGGTCATATGCTGCGCGCGGTTGGAGGGAAACAGCACATCCGACGCCTGCTCACGCAACAGCGTCTTGCGTCCTTCCCGCATGAAACGCTGGATCCAGTACTGCGCCTCTTCGCCCGTCGGCACCAGACGATCCTTGTTACCTTTCCCGGTCACCCGGACATACGCCAGATTGAACGCCAGCTGATGCACCTGTAGGCCCACCAGCTCGGAAACACGCAGGCCGGTGGCATAGAGCAGTTCCAGCATCGCCTTGTCGCGCAGCTCTATCGGATCCTGTACATCCGGCTCAGCCAGCAGAGCCTCTACCTGTTCTTCACTGATATCTTTCGGCAGCCGCAAGGGTAACTTCGGACTATCCAGCGCCACCGTCGGATCATCCGCCCGCAGCTGTTCCCGGATCAAGAATTGATAGAACCGGCGCAGTGTGCTCAGTAACCGGGCCGTGGAAGTGGCCTTGAAACCCTGATCGATACGCCAGGCCAGATAGCCATGCAGCAGAAAGGTATCCAGGGTCAGGTAAGAGGAGCCTTTGCTGTCGAGCCAGTCATTCAGCTTGTACAGATCGGTGCGGTACGAGGATACGGTGTTGTCTGAAAGCCCGCGTTCCAGCCACAGCATATCCAGAAATTGTTCTATCAGCGGGTTATCTTGTTTCATTATTAATTGGTTACCTTATTGGCGATCCGCTTCTGCTTTTGTAACATGGAAGCAACATTGTTGTCCGGAAATCATCATGCAAATTGGCTTATTCTATGGCTCCAGTACCTGCTACACCGAGATGGTAGCAGAAAAAATCCAGTCAATTCTTGGCTCAGATCTGATCACGCTCCACAATCTTGCCGATACCCCGGTCAGCAAAATGGCAGATTATTCCATTCTGTTCCTGGGGATCCCGACCTGGGACTTCGGCGAACTGCAGACCGACTGGGGAAACAGCTGGGATGCGATCGATCAGGTCGATCTGAGCGACAAAATCGTTGCCCTGTTCGGACTGGGCGATCAGGGAACCTATGGCGAGTGGTTTCTCGATGCAATGGGCTTATTGCATGACAAACTGCTGGCCAAAGGCTGCCAGATCGTCGGTTACTGGCCGAATGAAGGCTATGAGTTCGAAGCTTCCAAGGCGCTGGTTGCCGACGGGACGTATTTCGTCGGTCTGGCACTGGATGAAATCACCCAGTATGAACAAACCGACGAACGCCTGAATAAATGGCTGCAACAGGTGCTGGAAGAGATTGCCCAGCTTTAAGCCGACATGCGCAGATAGAATGCATCCGCCAGTGCGATAAACTCCGGGGAGTAACGATTGTCCGCTTCACGCAGACACAGTTGCTCCTCTTCGGTTTCTGCCGGCTTGCGGCTCAGCAGCAACAGCACCAGATTCGGTATTTTCCCCCGTTTGGTTTCAACCAGACAGCGCCGTTGCAGATACCAGCCCTTCCCGATAGCCAGAGAAACCACCTCCTCGCCCTGCCCGACCGGGAGCACCAGCGCCAGCTTGCCAAATGGCGTCAGCAGCCGCGCGGCACTTTCCAGGAGCGTCGCATGATCCAGCTCGCCCGTGAGTCTCGCCAGCTGGCGGGCTGCATCCGGCAGGATCTGTCCATGCTCAAAATAAGGCGGGTTACTGATGATCAGATCATACGCAGGCGCCTGATAAGTACGGGCATCGTGCCGGATCACCCGTATCCGCTCCCGCCACGGTGATGCGTTCACATTTTCTTCCGCCTGCTTCACCGCCTCTTTATCCAGCTCCACCGCATCAATCTGCACGTCCCTTGGTGTCCGCTGCGCCAGCATCAGCGCCAGAATGCCGGTACCGGTGCCGATATCCAGAATGCGTTTTGCACCCGTCACCGGCGTCCAGCTACCCAGCACGATACTGTCGGTTCCCACCTTCATCGCACAGCGATCCTGTTCAATATGAAATTGTTTAAACGTAAAACTATGACCGCCCATGAAAACCTTTCTTATACTGAAACGACAGCAATACTAAAATTGCTGCGAATTTTACTGCATACTTGCCTATAATGTGCGCCCTCATTTGTAAGTCAGGAAGTCGTTTATGTCTTTTGAATCCTTAGAATTGGATCCCGTTCTGCTACAGGCCGTAGAAGAGTTGGGTTTCACACGCCCGACCACCATTCAAACACAGGTGATCCCAGTGGCGATGGAAGGACGGGACATCATGGCTTCCGCACCAACCGGCACAGGTAAAACCGCCGCGTTTTTGCTACCTATGATGCAGCATATGATTGACTTCCCGCGCCGTAAACCCGGCCCGGCACGTGCGCTGATCCTGACACCGACCCGTGAACTGGCGTTGCAGATCACCGAACAGGCCGAAGCACTGGCGGCACACACTTTCCTGAAAGTCGCCAGCATCATCGGGGGTGTGGCCGAAGAAACCCAACTGCCCGCTTTAGAAAAAACCGTGGATATCGTGATTGCGACGCCGGGCCGTCTGATGCAATACATCGAAGACGAGCGTTTCGACAGCCGTGATATCGAAGTGCTGGTGCTGGACGAAGCGGACCGCATGCTGGACATGGGTTTCATCGGCGATGTCGATCGTATCGCGGCCGAAGCCCGCTGGCGTAAGCAGACCATGCTGTTCTCCGCCACTCTGGAAGGCGCTGGTCTGAAAAGCTTTTCTGAAGATCTGCTGAAAGACCCGGCGGAATTTTATGCAGAACCGCCACGCAGCGAACGTAAAAAGATCCAGCAACTTGTCTATTTTGCTGACACCGCCGAGCACAAATTCAAGATCCTGAAGCACCTGCTGCAGCAGGAAGAAGTACAGCGCAGCATCATTTTCGTGAAAACCCGCGAGCGTCTGGCCGAACTGGTCAGTCAGTTGCAGGGCAGCGGTATCGACTGCGCCTGGCTGCGTGGTGAAATGGAGCAGGAAAAACGTGTCGAAGCACTGCAGCGCTTCCGCTCCGGCAAAGTGACCATTCTGGTCGCCACTGACGTCGCTGCGCGTGGTATCGACCTGCCGGATGTCAGCCATGTGTTCAACTACGATATGCCGCGTTCAGCCGACACCTATGTGCACCGTATCGGTCGTACCGGTCGTGCCGGCAAGAAAGGCTGTGCCATCAATCTGGTCGAAGCGCATGACGTCGGCATGATGGAACGTGTCGAACGTTACACCGAAGAAAAAATGATGCGCCGCGTGGTGGACAGCATGCGTCCGCAACACAAGATCAGCAAAGTCGCCACGAAGAAAAAAGAGAAGAAAGACGAAGAGAAAAAAACGGATAAGAAACCGAAAGAGAAAATCCGCCATCGCGTCACCAAGAACAAAGGCAAGCCTGACTGGGCGAAAAAACACGCCGAAAAAGCCGCTAAAGTCGCTGCAAAAGACGAAGCCAAATAATCTTCGACCTGATCCGCCTGTGTCTGCAGGCGGATCTCATTCCTTTATCCCAAAGAAATCCCTTCCGGACGACGAAACACCAGCTTGTTTTCGGTCGATAGTTCCGCACAAAAGGCATAGCCTTCGGCATCAAAATTCAGCAGCTGTTCAGGTTGCGTAATGCGATTTTTAACCAGATAACGCGCCATCAGCCCCCGCGCTTTCTTCGCATAGAAGCTGATGATTTTATATTTGCCGTTTTTCTCGTCCTGGAACACCGGCGTGATCACACGACCGGCCAGTTTTTTCACATGCACTGATTTGAAATACTCATCGGAAGCCAGATTCAGCAAGAGATCATCGCCCTGCTCTGCCAGCGCCTGATTCAGATGATCGGTAATAATATCGCCCCAGAAGGCATAGAGATCCTTGCCACGGGCATTGGCCAGCCTGGTGCCCATTTCCAGCCGGTAGGGTTGCAGCAAATCCAGCGGACGCAACAGGCCATACAGTCCGGAGAGAATACGCAGATGCTGCTGCGCCACATCCAGATCGGCATCATTAAAATCCTGAGCCGCCAGTCCGGAGTAGACATCGCCGTTAAACGCCAGCAGTGCCGGACGCGCATTTTCCGGCGTAGACACCGGTTGCCATCCGGCATAACGGGCGACATTCAGGCCAGCCAGCTTGTCGCTCAAGCTCATCAGTGAAGCAATATCGGCAGGGGTATATTGACGTAACTGCGCAATCAGCTGTGCAGATTCATGCATCAGCGCAGGTTCGGTAAAACGGGATGTGGTCAGCGGAGATTCATAATCCAGCGATTTGGCAGGTGAAAGCACAGCCAGCATAGATACCTCAATAAAAAAGATGAAGCGGTAACTTGTTATCAGTATGTTACCACTTCATCCCGGTTATTGCTGCCTATGCGACGGTCACGTTATCCAGCATGCCGGAATCATAGTTTCCACCGGCAGCCATCTTGATCATGACGCGGACTTCATTGCCGGAATCGGCGAAGGCAATCGCTTCATCAAAACCAATCGCCCCCTGCTGATAGAGTTCAAACAGCGACTGATCGAAGGTCGTCATCCCCAGCTCACGCGAGCGGGACATGGTTTCCTTCAGACGATGCACCTCACCTTTACGCATAATGTCGCTGATCAGTGGCGAATTCAGCATGATTTCAAAAGCGGCCCGACGGCTTTTACCATCAATGGTCGGCACCAGTTGCTGCGCCACGATCGCCTTCAGGTTAAACGCCAGATCGTACATCAGCAGACGGTGCTTGTCGGCCGGCACCAGGTGCAGAATACGTTCTATCGCCTGGTTGGCATTATTCGCATGCAGGGTCGCCATGCAGAGATGACCGGTCTCTGCGAACGATAACGCAAACTCCATGGTTTCTTCAGACCGGATCTCACCGATCAGGATGACATCCGGCGCCTGACGCAACGCACTTTTCAGCCCCTCGTCATAAGAAAGCGTATCCGACCCCACTTCACGCTGCGTGATCAGGCAACGATCATGCTTGTGTACAAATTCGACCGGATCTTCAATGGTCAGAATATGATCATTCGCACGACTGTTACGGTAACCAATCATCGCCGCCTGAGTGGTCGATTTACCGGCACCGGTGGCGCCGACAAACAGGATCAGGCCACGTTTTGCCATCGCCAGCTCTTTCACCGACGACGGCAGAAACAGTTCCTCACAAGTCGGGATTATCGTTTCGATACGACGGATGGAACAGCCGGGACAATCCTGCTGCCAGAAAGCACTGACACGGAAACGCCCCAGGCCGGGACAATTGATCGCAAAGTTCGCTTCGCGGGTCTCCACATAGGACTTAAAGCGATCATCTGTCATGGTCTGGCGAACCGTCTCAAGCACTTCGTCTTCGTCCAGTATCTTTTCATCCAGTCGACGCAGTTTACCGTTCACTTTAAGCGAGGGCTGAATACCGACAGAAATAAATAAATCCGAACCTTTTTCATCCACCAAAGTACGTAATAAGTTAGCCAGTTCCATAACAGCATCCTTACAGTATTGAGTTAGGATCAACAGCCTTCGCTTTAGCGTCCTGAACAGAAACCAGACCGCGGGACACCAGATTCTTTAAACAATAGTCCATAGTCTGCATTCCATGCACCATACCGGTCTGAATAACAGAATACATTTGAGCCACTTTGTCTTCACGGATCAGGTTACGAATCGCCGGAATACCGATCATGATTTCATGCGCAGCGATACGTCCGCCGCCGTTTTTCTTCATCAGCGTCTGGGAAATAACGGCTCGCATGGATTCTGACAACATGGAGCGCACCATCGCTTTTTCTTCACCAGGGAAGACGTCGATGATACGGTCGATCGTTTTGGCCGCCGAGGTGGTATGCAGCGTACCAAACACCAGGTGACCGGTTTCGGCCGCCGTCAGCGCCAGACGAATCGTTTCCAGGTCACGCATTTCACCGACCAGAATGATATCCGGGTCTTCACGCAGCGCGGAACGCAATGCCGCGTTGAAGCTCTTGGTATCCCGGAACACTTCACGCTGGTTCACCAGACACTGCTTGCTCTGGTGAACAAATTCGATCGGATCTTCAATCGTGATGATGTGGTGATTATAACGATCATTGATGTAATCAATCATCGCGGCCAGTGTGGTGGACTTACCGGAACCGGTAGGCCCGGTCACCAGCACCAGGCCACGAGGGTTCTCCGCGATATCCTGAAATATCGCCGGTGCGCCCAGGTCATCAAGCGTCAGCACCTTGCTCGGGATCGTACGAAATGCAGCCGCGACGCCGCGGCTCTGGTTAAATGCGTTCACACGGAAACGGGCCAGGTTGGGTATTTCAAATGAGAAGTCGACTTCCAAATCCTCTTCAAATACCTTACGCTGATGGTCGTTCATGATGTCATAAACCAGACTGTGCACTTGCCGGTGCTCCAGCGGCGGAACATTGATACGTCTCACATCGCCATCAACACGAATCATGGGTGGCAACCCGGCGGAAAGATGCAAATCTGATGCGTTATGCTTTACACCAAAGGCCAATAATTCGGTTATATCCATTTATTAATCCCACTCCCAACAAAAACTGAACCAATGAATGATATCGAATCTCGCTTGCTTGCCATAAAAGAACAAATCGCTTCTCATGCCCGACTGGCTAACCGCGCCCCGGATGAGATAAAACTTCTGGCGGTCAGCAAGACAAAACCGCTGGAAGCCATCCAGGCCGCGTACCAGGCCGGCCAGCGACTGTTTGGTGAATCTTATGTGCAAGAAGCGATCACCAAAATTCAACAGTTAAACAACGCCCCCGAATATGCCGGCATTGAATGGCATTTCATCGGCCCGTTACAATCCAACAAAACCAGACTGGTGGCAGAACATTTCGACTGGGTACACAGCATTGACCGTGAGAAAACCGCCCAGCGACTGAACGAACAGCGACCAGCCGGTCTCCCGGCTCTGAATATATGTATTCAGGTTAATATTAGCGGAGAACAGACCAAATCGGGTATGACTGCTGATGAAGTTTTTGGCCTGGCTGGCATAATCAGCAATTTTCCACGCCTGAAATTACGCGGACTAATGGCAATTGCAGAAAATACCGATGATATGAACATCGTTCGTGATAACTTTCTGCAGATGCAGGAATTGTTTAACCGTTTGAAAACCCTATACCCATCCGTAGATACTTTGTCGATGGGCATGACCGATGATATGCCGGTGGCAATCAGCTGCGGCAGTACAATGGTACGAATCGGAACCGCTATTTTCGGCAGCAGAGAATATAAGTAGGAATCATGGAACAGAGAAATATTGCGTTTATCGGTGCAGGCAACATGGCGCGCAGCCTGATCAGTGGCTTAATCAATGCGGGCTTTCCCGGCAGCAAAATTCACGCCACCGATATTGATGCAGATAAAGCTCAGCAATTGGGTGCCGAATTCGGGATCACCGGTAGTAATGACAATATCGCGGCAGTAAAAGGCGCCGACGTCATCGTGCTGGCGGTTAAACCCCAGTTTATGGCTGAAATGCTGAGTCAGCTGGCCCCGGCAATCGGTGATTTCGGCAATAAACTGATCATCTCCATCGCTGCAGGCGTCAGCGTTGCCCGTTTACAGGGGTTACTCAACGGTCACCAGAATATCGTTCGCTGCATGCCCAATACCCCATCCCTGATTGGTATCGGCATGACCGGTCTGTTTGCATCCAACACCGTCAGCGCAGCGGATCGCCAGTTTGCGCAGGATATGCTGCAGGCTGTCGGTAAAACCGTCTGGGTTGATACCGAAGCTGCCATTAATGGCGTGACAGCCGCATCCGGCAGTGGCCCGGCCTATTTCTTCCTGTTCATGCAATACATGGTGGAAGAAGCACAGCGCATGGGTTTCAGTGCTGATGCCGCCCGCCAGCTGGTGCAGGAAACCGCACTGGGTGCGGCGCAAATGGTGATCGCTAATCCGGATACCGAACTGGCGACATTACGCGCTCAGGTCACGTCCAAAGGCGGCACCACCGCGGCTGCCATCAATGCCTTTGAAGAAGGCAAGCTGGCAGATCTGGTCAGTGCGGCCATGCAGGCTGCGCAGCATCGTGCGGAAGAAATGGAAACTCTGTTTTAAGGATCTTCATGAATACACTGTTTTTTCTGCTGGATACGGTATTCAGCGTTTATCTGATGGTCGTCCTGTTACGCTTCTGGCTGCAATGGACCCGGGCCGATTTTTACAACCCGATGAGCCAGTTCTGCGTAAAACTGACGCACCCGATCCTGACACCATTACGCCGGATTATTCCCGGCTTCCGCGGCATTGATTTTGCGTCGCTGTTGCTGGCCTATGTGGTCGCGGTATTAAAGTTCGTGACCTTCATGCTGCTCGGGATCCTGAAAATCAACGTCACCGGTCTGCTGCTGCTCAGTTTTCTGGTCGTTCTGAAACAGGCCGGCTCATTATTGTTCTGGGTCCTGATCGCACGGGCTATCTTAAGCTGGATCAGTCAGGGCCGCAGTTCGGTGGAATATGTGCTGCATCAGCTGACTGAGCCACTGCTCAGCCCGATCCGCCGTTTTCTGCCATCATTAGGCGGGCTGGATCTGTCTGTGCTGGTGCTGTTCCTGATCCTGCAAGGTCTTAACTTCCTGATGCTGGATCTGGTCGGTCCGCTGTGGAATCAGCTCTGATGGCTGGTTTCAGAAAAGACGGTGATGAAATATGGCTGGATGTTTACATCCAGCCCAAAGCCAGCCGGGACCAGATTCAGGGCTGGCACGGTGAAGAGCTGAAAATTGCGATCACCGCCCCGCCGGTTGATGGTCAGGCGAATGCGCACCTCATCAAGTTTCTCTCCAAACAGTTCAAGGTCGCCAAAAGCCAGATCGTGATCCACAAAGGCGAGCTCGGGCGGCATAAAACCGTCCGCATCATTTCTCCCCAGCAGCTTCCGGCCATTCTGGATCAGTCCGCAGACTGATCCAATATGTGGTACTGAACGGCTTCCGACGTTATCATGTCGCCGATCTGAATACGGAGTCTGAATATGGAAAAGGTAGTGCTTGCCACCGGCAATAAAAAGAAAGTTGAAGAGCTCAACGCCTTACTGGCCGGTATGGATTACACGGTCGTCCCACAAAGTGAATTCAATGTAGAAAGCGTACCGGAAACAGGCACTACGTTTGTTGAGAATGCCATTATCAAAGCCCGTCATGCCGCCCGCATTACCGGTCTGCCGGCGATTGCCGATGATTCAGGTATTGAAGTGGATGCGCTGTTGGGTCGTCCTGGCGTTTACTCTGCCCGTTATGCCGGAGAAGACGCATCCGATCAGGATAATCTGGAAAAACTGCTGGAAGAAATGAACGGTGTTCCGGCTGTACTGCGCACTGCCCGTTACTGGTGTGTACTGGTGTATATGCGTCATGCGGATGATCCGACTCCGGTTATCTGTCAGGCCAGCTGGGAAGGTACACTGGCTACCGAGCCTGCAGGTGAAAACGGCTTTGGTTACGATCCGATCTTTAATGTACCGGATCTGGACTGCACCGCCGCAGAATTAGATCCTGCCACCAAAAACAGTTTAAGCCATCGAGGTAAAGCGCTGGCGCAACTCGCCAAGGCGCTGCAAGAGTAATTTATGCTGCAACTACCGCCACTGAGTCTGTATATCCATATTCCCTGGTGCGTACAGAAATGTCCGTACTGTGATTTCAACTCGCATGCACTGAAACAGCAGGTTCCGGAAGCAGACTATGTGGCGGCATTACTGGCTGACCTCGATGCTGATTTGATGTACGTGCAGGGCCGTCAACTGCAGAGCATCTTTATCGGTGGCGGCACGCCCAGCCTGTTTTCAGCCGAAGCGATTAAATCCCTGCTGGACGGAGTGGCCGCTCGCGTCCCTTTTACCGCTGACATCGAAATTACCATGGAAGCCAATCCCGGCACCGTCGAGGCTGGTCGCTTTGCCGGCTATCAGCAGGCCGGCGTCACCCGCATCAGCATCGGCGTACAGAGCTTCCAGCCGGAAAAACTGCAGCGTTTGGGGCGTATCCATGATCCGGCTCAGGCGATTGCCGCAGGTTTACAGGCAAAACAAGCCGGACTGCGTAGCTTTAATATCGACCTGATGCACGGCTTGCCGGAACAAAGTGTCAGTGACGCACTGTCTGATCTGCAGCAGGCCATTGATATCGCGCCGCCGCATCTTTCCTGGTATCAGCTGACCATCGAACCAAACACCGCGTTTGGTTCCCGTCCGCCGGTTCTGCCGGAAGACGAAACCCTGTGGGATATTCAGGAGCAGGGCCACCAGCTACTGTTGGCCGCCGGTTACCGCCAGTATGAGATCTCCGCCTATGCCAAACCGGGTTACGAATGCCGGCACAATCTCAATTACTGGCAATTTGGTGACTATCTCGGCATCGGCTGCGGCGCACACGGCAAAATCACGCTGCCAGCAGAAGAACGGATCATCCGCACCGCCAAAGTAAAACACCCGAAAGGTTACCTCGATCCGGCGCGGGCATTTTTAGACCAGTGCTGGGATGTGGACAATGAAGACCGTCCGTTTGAATATTTCATGAACCGGATGCGCCTGTTCCTGCCTATTCCTAAAGCCGAGTTTACTGCCCGGACTAATCTGCCTGCAGAAACGGTAGAACAGCTGTTTAAACGCGCCTATGAACAGGGATTGCTGGAGCAGACGGATACCGAGTGGCAAGTGACTGAGCTAGGGCACCGTTATCTGAATACGCTGCTGACGATGCTGATGGAAGACTGAAACAACAACGGCCTGTCTCTTCCGATAACAGGCCGTTGATATCTGTGCCGTCAGACTGAATACTTAGCTTTTACGCGCAAACAGCAGATCCCACACGCCGTGGCCCAGACGATGGCCACGCTGTTCAAATTTGGTCAGCGGACGTGAATCAGGGCGCGGCGCATAGTCCCCTTCCACCGTATTCACAAACCCTTCTGCGGCGTTCATCACTTCCAGCATATGTTCCGCATAGTTTTCCCAGTCGGTTGCCATATGGAAGACGCCACCGATTTTCAGTTTCGGACGCAGCATCTGTACAAATGCCGGCTGTACGATACGGCGCTTGTGATGACGCGCTTTATGCCATGGATCCGGGAAGAACAACTGCAGCGTATCAATGCTTTCATCCGGGATCATCTGACCCAGCACTTCTACCGCATCATGGCAGAACAGACGCAGGTTGGTAATACCGGCATCCTGCGCGGATGACAGGCAGGCGCCGACACCCGGACGATGCACTTCAATACCGATAAAGTTTTTCTCGGGCGCTGCGGCAGCCATCTCCACCAGCGATTTACCCATGCCAAAACCGATCTCCAGAACCACCGGCGCTTCACGGCCAAACAGCTGCGCCAGATCCAGCATTTCATCGCGGAATTCAACACCCATCACCGGCCATAATTCCTGTAATGCACGTTCCTGGCCTTTGGTCAGACGGCCTTCGCGACGGACAAAACTACGGATGCGGCGCATGAATTTACCTTCTTCGGTAGTCTCTTCACCGACGTTCATTTCATTATGTTCGGTCATGGTGTCTCTCAATCAGTTAACAAGGCGTTGGCATTATCCAGAGATAGCCCGAAGGCGCAAGCACAAAGCCGTTATTCAGCACGATTTCCCCGGCTAAAACCCTACTTTTTTTGCCGTTTACAGCCCACCCGCGCTGTGACAGCATGCAGGCTCAATCAGCAGAAGGTTTTTAGTTTGAATCAGGCTACTTTTTCTCAGCGTTTACTCGACTGGTATGACATCGCCGGACGCAAAACGCTGCCCTGGCAGCAAGACAAAACGCCCTACCGTGTCTGGGTGTCAGAAATCATGCTGCAACAGACCCAGGTCAGCACGGTCATCCCCTATTATGAACGCTTCATGGCGCGCTTTCCGGATGTTATTTCTCTGGCGGATGCCCCGCAGGACGAAGTGCTGCATCACTGGACCGGCCTTGGCTACTATGCCCGTGCCCGCAATCTGCACAAAGCAGCCCAGGTCATACGCGATCAATATGCCGGGCACTTTCCGGAAACGTTCGACCAGGTGGCCGATCTGCCCGGAATTGGCCGCTCGACAGCGGGTGCTATTCTTTCACTGGCATTAAAGCAGCATCACGCCATTCTCGATGGCAACGTGAAACGGGTTCTGACCCGCTGGCTGGCGCTGGAAGGCTGGCCGGGGCAGAAACAGATCGAAAACGAGTTATGGGACTGGGCCATCAGGCTGACACCGGCAGAACGGGTGGAGCATTACAATCAGGCGATGATGGATCTGGGCGCCAGCCTTTGCAGCCGCAGCAAACCGCAGTGCGCCATCTGCCCGATGCACGATGACTGTGGCGCCTATCTGCAAGGCACGCCTACCGCCTACCCGACGCCAAAACCGAATAAAAAGCAGATACCGGTAAAACAGACCTGCCTGCTGATCATGCGCTGTAACGAAAGTGTCTGGCTGCAGCAGCGCCCGGCACAAGGTATCTGGGGCGGGTTATTCAGCTTTCCGGAGTTTACCTCCACCCGTGATGCGCAAAACTGGCTACAGCAGATTGGCTACCCCGGAACACCGATTAGCACCCTGACGGCATTCCGGCACACCTTCAGCCACTTTCATCTGGATATCACGCCATTGCTGGTGACCTTGCCACACCCGGCACACAGCATCATGGAGCAAACCAACGAACTTTGGTATAACCTCAAACAACCATCCAGTGTTGGTCTGTCGGCTGTGACACTGAAATTACTGACTTATCCTGAACTGCAACAATAGAGAAGATCACTATGACCCGAATGGTTTTTTGTCAGCGTCTGAAAAAAGAAGCCCCTGGTATGGCGTTTCAGCTGGTTCCGGGCGAACTGGGTAAACGCATTTTTGACAACATCAGTCAGGAAGCATGGGCTGAATGGCAGAAAAAACAAACCATGCTGATTAATGAGAAAAAACTCAACATGATGAACGCCGAGCACCGCGCCTTGTTACAGACAGAAATGGAAAAATATCTGTTCGAAGATGGCGATGTGCAAATTGACGGTTATGTACCACCGAGTGAAAAATAAGCGACGTTCTTTCGAAAACTCTTCTTTTTTCTGGTTTTGTTCAGCAAAGCAGCAAACGAACTGAAAAAAGGAGGGTTTCGGAAAAAAGCGTTGACTTCAAACGGCTTATTTTGTTTAATGCGCCCCGTTGCCCAGATAGCTCAGTCGGTAGAGCAGCGGATTGAAAATCCGCGTGTCCGTGGTTCGATTCCGCGTCTGGGCACCATTATTCAGTTAACTTGCTACGGCGAGTTAAGTAAAAAGATTTGTGTGCCGGCTTAGCTCAGTTGGTAGAGCAACTGACTTGTAATCAGTAGGTCATCAGTTCGATTCCGATAGCCGGCACCATCCTCTTCGCCCAGATAGCTCAGTCGGTAGAGCAGCGGATTGAAAATCCGCGTGTCCGTGGTTCGATTCCGCGTCTGGGCACCATCATTCAAAAGCCCCGCAGTAATGCGGGGCTTTGTTGTTTCTGGCTCTCAGAAAATTTTCAGTTTGTACTTTTCCAGCATCCGGTACAGCGTCACTCGCGAGACACCGAGCTTGCGGGCAGCCGCCATCACGTTGTTACCGGTGGACTGCAATGCGCGGAGCGTGACCAGCCTTTCAGCTTCCGCCCGGGCATCGGCCAGCGTAACGCTCTGAATCAGACTATCAGGAAGCTGAAGTTCAGAATCCAGTTCAAGATCCTGCGGACTAATCACCCGTTTTTCGCACATCACCAGCGCCCTAGCCACCCGGTTCTTCAGTTCACGGACATTACCCGGCCAATGATAGCTGCGTATTTGTTTCAACGCCGCCGGACTGAAATCCCGCACCAGCGGATTGAGTCCCGGCCTCATGCTGCAAAGAAAATGGTAAGCCAGCAGTTCGATATCGCCGTCCCGCTCTCTGAGTGGCGGCAGCTCCAGATCCAGCACACAAAGACGGAAATAGAGATCCTGACGGAAACGCCCGGTCCGGATATCCTCCCGCAGGTCCCGGTTGGTTGCAGATATCACCCGCAGATCGACCGGGATCAGTTCTGTACCACCGACCCGGGTAATCTTTTTTTCCTGCAGAAAACGTAACAGGTTAACCTGTAATTCCAGCGGCAGATCGCCGATTTCATCCAGAAACAGCGTGCCGCCGTTTGCCGCCTCAATATGACCTGTCTGACGCCGGAAAGCGCCGGTGAAAGAGCCTTTTTCATGACCAAACAATTCAGACTGGATCAGATTGGCCGGAATGGCGCCGCAATTGACGGCAATGAACGGTCCGTTCCGCCGTTGTGAACGCTGAAAAATGATATGAGCCGCAAGTTCCTTGCCTGTGCCGCTTTCACCGATCAGCATGACATATGAATCAACAGACGCGATTTTCTCCAGTTGTCGAAGCACGCGCTGCATGGCCGAACTGTTGCCAATCATACAGCCATGGCCTGTGGCTACGACTCCACAGTGCAGAGGTGGTACCGACCGCAAGCTGGCCATCCCATAGGCATGCCCGATGGAAGCCAGTAACCGTGTGTCATCGACCGGCAGGGTATGATAGTCATAGTGGTATTTGGCAAGCAGTTCACAGACTGCAGCCTGCGTCATCATTTCCGGCGGCACCAGCCCAATCCATGCCATGTCACTGCTGGTCTGTGCCAGTAACAATTCAACATCTCTGTCCGCATGGTCGTCGGTACCGAATTTATCAAGCAAAATAAGCCCGACCAGAGGATGCTGACTCTTATACACTTCCATTGCTTCGCTGACAGTACTCACCGGGTATGGCAGCCATCCTGCTGCAACGGCAACTTCCGGCATATTCCACACCCTGGCAGTACCCAGACAGATCAGTTTGCGCTCCTCCATGGACACTCACCTTTCCGGTACTTCGGCCTGCTGAATTCTCTTTAAGTATCGGCGATGGTCCTCATATCTGCCAGCCGACTTAAAGCATAAGTAACAAAAGATTTACACTTTTAAAATTCATGTGGCAGGTTGAGAGATATGCGCCATCCCTTCCGAATTTAAGATTTTTTATCTTTTAAAATCAAATCATTAAGAGATAAAAATACTTATCTGCTTTTTTCGTCCAGACACTTGGCAACCACAAACTATTCCCATCTGACATCATTGTCTCCAAATGAGAAAAATAACTGTTTCACTTCTGATACAAATATCTTTTTCCTCTTTTTCTTAAGAATTCAGCTCATTAAAAAAACACATCTTTTCTTGTAACAAAAAGTTAACAGAAAGAAAGAAATAACCGCATCGAATCCCATTAATTTCCTTAAATTTCAATGAATTATAAATGTGGCCTATTCCTTGTATAAAAAGGATGCGCAAGACCCCCCTGACATTCTCGCCGCAATGGCACACGGGTAAGTTGATCGTGCTTCTGGCCAGAACCCAGGGATTGGTTTCCATTAATGGAAAAAGGAATGCGATCATGAAGATAAAATCTAGTTGTACAAACTGGCTATCGACATTTGCAGCCTTATGCAGCTCAATGTTGATGGCTTTGCTGTTGACGTTAGTCATGGCAACTCAGGCTAATGCGGGTGTAGCGAACAATGGTCTCTTCGAACTTGATGCTAACCCTCAAGATAACAGCGGAGCTCCACTACCAGATGATTGGGCTACGCCTCCGGATTCTGGTGGAGCACTGGTATTTTCTCAAATTCTTGCTGATCCAGCCCCTCAAAGTATTTTTGATGGCGGTAAAAAAGATATTCAGGATGTCACTCAGTGGTCCTGGAAAAACGGTGCAGTACCCGATAAAGATAATCTTACCAATGCCTATGCAGCTGCCTATGATGACAATGGAGACCTGATTATCTATTTTGGTGCCGACCGATATGCTAATGCCGGTGACGCCTTTATGGGGTTCTGGTTCTTCAAACAGAAAGTTGAAGCCATGCCGGATGGTAGTTTCTCTGGACATCATACTTATGGTGATACATTAGTATTAGTCGACTATCCACAAGGTGCCAATGCAGCACCCTATATTGCTGTTGTCATCTGGGATACTTCATGTACTAAAGCAGCCAGCAATGATCCGTCACCGGGTCAATGTGCCGCCGCAAATCTCAGATTGATGAATGAAAGCACAGGTAATGGTTCTTCTATCTGTGATAGTGGTAGTAATCAGTTGGCATGCGCCATCACTAATCACAGTGATGTCGATTCACCATGGGACTACATCCCTAAATCAGGTACAGCCAATGTATTCCCTTATGAAAGCTTCTTTGAAGGGGGAATCAATTTAAGTCAACTGATCGGAAGTACTGACAACTGTTTCAGCAGTTTCATGGCTGAAAGCCGCTCCTCAAGTTCATTCACCGCTTCTCTCAAGGATTTTGTCTTGGGTGATTTTGAACTTTGCGGTGTATCAATCACTAAAACCTGTTCTGCCGGTGACGTAAATGCCACTGAAACCGGCTTTGTTTATACCTTTAATGGTACTGTTACCAACACAGGTTTCGGAACTCTGTATGACGTAACCGTGATTGATGACAACGGTACACCAGCTAATACCACTGATGACTTCACTATCCCTATCGGGACGATATTGCAAGGCGCATCAGCTACCTACAACGGTACATTTGAATCAACACTGAATCCGCCAACCAATGGAGTGAGAGTCACCGCAGCATCTACTTCTGGTGGTGAAGCAACGATCACCGAGATCGCAAGTGCTCTGTGCCCTGGTGTTAATCGCGACCCACGGATTGATGTCACTAAAGCCTGTTCAACCAGAGTATTGAGTGAAGAAGGCAATCTCGTCATCAAGGTTGAATACACCGGCCAGGTCTGTAACGGAACTGGTGGCTCATCAGGATTATTGCCTATCTCTCTGAACAATGTGGTTGTTCAGGATGATGCAGGAACACCAAGTGTCCCTGGTGATGACCCTGCACCAATTCTGATTGGAACATTGGCTGCGGGTGCTTGCTCACCATATAGTGGCTCATACTACCCAGCCAGTGCTAACAGCCAAGTACCAGCTGAAATCAGCTTCAGTGATACGGTGACAGCTACTGGTGTTGCAGCACTTGGTTTCGGTACACCGGAAGATACCGCTACCGCTACCTGCAGGTTGTGCCCGACTTGCCCTACATGCCCACCCACCCCTTAATGTAGAGTAAGTCAAGACATGTGTAAAAAGACGGGCGATATGATTATCGCCCGTTATCATTGGCTATTTGCGGCCTCTGGTACTCGTTGATGAAGAGGTTACCAGACTAATATTAACAACAGCCGTCGCTGTTGCCTGACCGTCTGAAATACTATAGCTAAAGCTATCACTACCCTTAAAACTCTTGGCCGGTACATAGTTGATTGAGCCATCCGTATTCAAACTGACATTTCCCTTGCTTCCCTGACTAAATGAAACCACCCTGATAACACCGCCTTCAGGATCATAGTCATTAGACAGCACAGGAATAGTGACTGCGCCTGCCGTTGTCATAGAGACATTGTCATTTATAGCAACCGGAGCCAGATTAGCCTTGGCAACGGAGTAGCTGGTACTAGTTGTTGTAAGAGCACTGCCATTGGCTGCAGAAACATTAATCGTGTAACTGCCTTCTATAGCTGTAGCTGCTGAAGTTACCGTCAAACGCGCCTTACCGGTAGAACCAGGACTGAGTTGCAGCGAAGCTGTATCAAAACTGCCTGTCCAGCCGCTTGGCACAACGGATGATAAATTGATCGAAGCCACAGGGCATTGGCTGCCGTCCTGATTGCTGACTGTTATGTCATAACTAACACTGGTGCTTGCAGCCACACTACCACTCTGCTGCGGAGCAATACTCACAGCAGGTTTAGCCGGAATACATGTTTGTGAGCCGAAATTAACACTTATGCCGGCTGCAGAACCATCAGTCCAGTCAGCGGAGATAGTGACACCAGAAACAGGATCGGTATAACTACTACCCACGGGTAAGGCCGGATCTAACCAGTCGGTAAAACCATAAAGATCTCTGAACGGTGTAGCCAGGTTCATATGCAGCAAATTACTGCTGTTAGGTACATTGTCTTCAACCAAATGAATAACAACGCCATTGGTCACATCCTTACGGTAAAGACGGTATGACCGTTTACTGAGAAAGCTATCGAAACCAACAGATTGACGGTACTCCACATAGAACCAGGTTTGGTTGCCTGTCAGCGGATTGATACTCCGGGGGATTTTGATAGCTTTGACTGCACTGTCTGCGGTTTCATAAACGCCCACGACATAGTTACCATCTGTCGATACAGTTGTAACCGGAGTGGCAGCATTTTGTCCGAGCCAGCCTAACCGAGATTTTTGGAAAGCATTGAAATGTCCGAAATCCGGATTTCCCATGGTGTCATAGCTATCGCCATATTCAATATTCGAACAAGTATTCCCTAAAGTTTCCCCCTGACAATCCAGCGCATGAGCATGATAAAGCCCAAAGTTATGTCCCATTTCATGCGCAATATTATCCGCTGTAAATTGCCCATTAATGTAACTACGTGAAGGCAGACCGCCAACAGTCGCCATGCCGGAAACATTACATGCTGTTTGGGTGAACAAATAGACAATCCGCGTATAAGCAGAAAGATCAATCCCTGCTGCAATAGCCGCCTGATCGGCCGCATTACCTGCTGCATAAAAATCACAAACTTTATTTGATAGCGGCAGATTAAACCACCCCTGAACATCACCTGCCAGTGTGGTTTTCTGGTAGGAATTTTCATAGAAGAAGTCACTGACCTGCCCAAAGATCAGAGAACGGGCCTGGTCAATAGTCAGTGGCTGCTCCGTCGGATTTTCCTGGAAGTTCGCCATCAGTACCAGCGTACGCTGTTCACCGGTGGTATTCGCCAGCACACCGGGTGTACCGCCATTACTTCCACCATCGGTAGTGGCGCCAGCAGCCAGCGTCAGGATACTACCAGCGTCCTGATCAATACTGCCATCTTCCTGATGTGCGCCATGAACGCGAATTTTGGCACCCGTAGCCATGGAAGGTACATTCTGCTTCAGATGCAGTTCATGACGCTGACCGTCATCGGTCACCAGAAAATGACGTAACCGGGCGTGTTTATCAGCCCCATCTTCATAAATCGCTTCATAGGTGCCGTCTGTGACATCATTCGTTACAGCAACATCATTACGAGACGCAGGAACAGCCTGAGCAGAAATACTACCGACACTCAGCGTAATAACAGACATCGCGGTCAGAATAAACCGGATGGCCCGTGCGGACAGGCCGGGGCCCTTGGCCGTAGAAGCCGGAACAGATCTCATTTTTTGGATACCTTCAAGTAAAAAAAATCTCGAAAGCGCCCAAAAAAAGACGTCAGTACACAGCTCCTTCGGTAGCCCAGCTGTCCTGATGAGAATTCAAAAGGACCTGTGGCTTTGCGTACATCCGGTTACCCGGAGTTTGCCGTTTCGGGAGCGCTTTCGATGGTGAATGGATCAAAATGCGACCCTCTCAGTTAGCATGACACCGCATCAAATGTGACCAGCACAAACAACATGAGTGGCGATTCATGACGTCCGTATCATGCGAAATTGTGACGATGCTAACAAAGCTTTCAGGAAGGGGTAAAGGCAAAAACCGATCTTTTTTTAACCTGTTTTTGCCTGAATTTTATAACTTATTGAATAATGAACTATACTTAAAAGTTAAGCTTCCGATAACCGGACCAATTGTTTTTGCGTACAGTTCAACACAAATAGTGAAGATAGGACCTGCCCGGCTCATCAGGTCGAACGAGGGGTAAAAATGAGTCAGGCCCTGTATGACGATTGCGCCAACAAGCAGGTTAAATACCAGGTACTCACCCGCTCCCGCCACCTGCATACGTAACGGATTCAGACTGATCTTGTACTTTAGCGGCCAGAACAGCGCGACACCGTTCGTGCCGATCAGCATATCGCCGATAATATGGCTGAGATAGCCAATACAGATAGCATCAGCCCAGGAATGCCATTGCGGAGAAGATGTCAGGACAGAATAGAGCAGGATCACGGCCAGCAGACTGTGGGTAATGGTTCTGTGTCCCAGAATCGAGTGTAACGGTTTACTGAGAAGCGGGATTAAACGGCCAAAAGAACTTTGGGGAGAATCAAGATCCGGGAGTAATGCTCCCAGCATGCTCAGAACACACGCCATAACCATGTTATCAACAGAGCCTGGCGCATAATTATCGACCATTAGCACACCGAATACTGCAAACGCCTGGTGCGTCTTTGCCATCATAACAACTACAACTTAAATAATGTATCTATATACAGTTGTTTATGATAACACTACTTCATCCCGGCTGCAGCATTCCGGTATATTTCGTCGTTGCTTTACTCCTCCGGTTTCTGAATGTCTTTGCTTTCAGATAATACGCTGGCTTCTATTTCCTTAAAAATAACCCGATATAAAGCCGCAAAAGTATCCGCATCCGGTGATTTCCCCGCTTCGGCCTCAAGGCGACGTAAAGCATGGGTCGCATTTTCAGAGGTCTGAATGGAGATAAGGTAATGAAGTGTAAGTCTGGCGATCTCCAGTTTATCCTGATTAGACATAATTATCTCCTGCACTGAAACAGCACGCCATATTTAAACTGTAGCCGGATTCCCCGGGAAAACATCTCTGGCCGGTCACGTTACAGCAACTAATCTGCACAAACCTGTCAGATTGCAAAGTTGTGTAGTAAAGCAACAGTTATTTGTGAAAGTATGAAAGGTTTGATCGGCAATGCTACAATTTAGCCGGACATGCAGTGTATGTGTCGCTGTTTTCATCGCTGATGAAGTAAATTCAGGTTAAAATGAGTCTGAATTTATTAAAGATTATTCAAACGGGAGTGTTATTAACAATGAAACATCAATCTGGTTATGCTCTTACTCTGATGCTGTTGCTGGCTGGCTGTGGCGGCGGTGGTGGCTCCTCTGATTCAGGAACTACCCAGCTTAATCTGGCGATATCTGATGCGCCGGTTGATTCAGCACAGCAGGTTTGTATCGCGGTCAGTGGTCTGAGTCTGAAACAGGAAGGCGTGACCGATGAAAAAACATGGGGTCCGCTGAGCTTAATCAATAGCGACAACAACCCAGACTACAGCGACACCGACGGCTGTTTACCTGACGGCTATACCATTCCGACAGCCGAAAACGGTCAACCGAAGTTTTTTTATCTTGATCTGCTGAAATACCAGAGTGGCGACAAACATATGCTGCTGAGCAATGCAGTCATTCCTAGTGGTAAGTACGAGCAGTTACGCTTACAGGTGGAAGATGGCCGCACCTCTTATCTCGACGTAACAACAGGGGCAGATCCTAAATATCCGGCTTCATATGTCAAAGATGCAGACGGTAATATCCTGCCTTTAGAAGTACCTAGCAGCGAAATCAAACTACATACCAATGACTTCTCTGCAACTGTTGATGGAGTATTGGATTATCAAGTCGAATTTAACCTGCGTCATGCCATGGTGCTGCCTGGCAAGAAAGAGTACTACAAGCTGAAACCGAATGGTGTGAAACTGCTGAAGGCCGATGTACTGAGCACCATTTCAGGTACTGTTGATGCCACCAACTGTAATGGCGACCTGAGTAACGCGGGTGTGTATGCTTATAACAGCGCCGCAGATGTAACTGCTCTTCAGGGCATTGATTACGACACAGACCATAACGGTCCTGTTCTCTCCACTCTGGTATCTCATGATGTAACGACCGACGCATATGGCTATCAGATCAACTACGTTGAGGCTGGTTCTTATAAGCTGGCGTTAGTCTGTAATGCGTCAGATGACTTCCTGACAGTAAATGGCAACTCAAGCGAATATTCGCTGGTAGTGGCAGAGCCAGTTAAAGAAGATGTTCAGGTAAATCCGACGGTAACAACAACCGTCATTGAAAACTTCTAATCTGAATCGCGATTAGTTAGTTTTTTGAACACACAGACCAGCTTTAAAGCTGGTCTGTTATTTTTTACCAGTTCAAACCTTCCAGCACTTTTACAACTGCTTCCATTTCCTGCTGCACCTCAACAGTAAATCGGGCATGTTTCGGGCTGTCGATATCCAGCACCGCCACCACATTATCGTTGACGATAACCGGCACGACTAATTCCGAATTACTCGCACTGTCACAGGCGATATGTCCCGGGAAGGCATGCACATCGTCAATGCGTTGCGTAGCCTTCGTTGCTGCCGCTGTGCCGCAAACACCGCGACCAACCGGAATGCGGATACAGGCTACTTTGCCCTGAAACGGGCCGAGTACCAGTTCGCCGTCACGCATGATGTAAAAACCAACCCAGTTGATATCTGCCAGATAGTCATTTAGCAGCGCACTGACATTCGATAAATTGGCGATCAGATCCGGTTCACCACTCACTAATCCCGCGACTTGCTGAACAATTTCGCCTTCTAATTGCTGCATAATGTATCTACCTTAAGAAAAAACGACGACAAATCATATACCCAAACAGCTTGGAGTTGCAGGTAGGCGGCAAGCGAATGAGACCCCATGAACATAGATAAACTATGTGATTGGGGCGAATGAACGCAGCCAACACCGCTGCAACTTCAAGCGGGAAGGGTATAACGTCTGAAAAAGAAGAAGCCAGCCCTCTTCTGCAGAGAACTGGCTTCTTTAATCTGATTTCCAACGAAATATCAGTTTAATTTACTGTTTAATGCGGCCATCACAGCATCAGGTGCCTGCTGATAATCATGCAACCCTTTCGCACGCAGTTTGCAGGACGGACACTCGCCACAGCCATCACCGATAATGCCGTTATAGCAGGTCAGGGTTTTCTGGCGCACATAATCCAGACGGCCGATCTTATCCGCCAGCGCCCAGGTTTCCGCTTTGTTCAGCCACATCAGCGGCGTATCAAAACGGATGTTTTTCTCCATCCCCAGCACGCACGCTTTATTCAGCGCTTTGACGAACTCGTCGCGGCAATCCGGATAACCGGAGAAATCCGTCTCGCAGACGCCGGTGATCACCGTCTCGGCACCCACCTGATAGGCATAAATTGCAGCCAGAGTCAGGAACAGGATATTACGGCCCGGCACAAAGGTATTCGGCAAACCGTTTTCCTGCAGCTCATTGCTGACCGGAATAGAATCCCGCGTCAATGCTGACACAGCCAGCTCATTCAGCAGACCGACATCCAGCACCTTGTGCGCGGCCAGATTCAGATCAGTAGCGATCTGTTTCGCCACCTCAATCTCTTGCACATGACGCTGACCATAATCAAAGGTAATGGCATGTACTTCATCGTACTGCTGCACGGCATACAGCAGGCAGGTAGTGCTATCCTGCCCACCACTGAATACCACGACCGCTTTACGTTTAGTCTGACTCATGGCTTAACGACCTGCTTTGTTGCCCTGGCGGCTACCAACACGCTGACGATTACCGGCCGGACGCGCCTTTTTACGCGGTGCATCGTCATGCAGACGCTGACGGGCATTTTCCCAGCCTTTGGCATCATCACGCTCACGGGTGATGGCCGGGGCTGCGCGTTGCACTTTTGGACGAGCTGTCGCTGGTGCTGATACGGCGGTTTCTGCATCGGCATTATCGCCCTGCAACACCACCCGCTCACGGTGACGACGTACCGCACGGCGGATCTGCGCAGCCTGCTTGAACTGGTTCTTACGATCATCCACCGCAAACACTTTACTGCGTTCTTCCGGCGGCAGACCCACCAGCTTACGCAGATAGTTCACCTGCGGCAGTTGCAGTTCTACCCAACCACCGCGTGGCAGTGTTTTTTCCAGCTTGATGTCACCGTAACGGACACGCATCAGACGGCTGACCTGCACATCCAGTGATTCCCATAAACGGCGCACTTCGCGGTTACGACCTTCGCACAGGGTCACGTTGAACCACTGGTTCAGACCTTCACCACCCATGGCGACGATCTTGTCAAACTTCGCCGGACCATCTTCCAGCTGCACACCATGACGCAGTTTCTGCAACATGCCTTCGGTCACTTCACCGAACACACGCACCGCGTATTCACGCTCTACTTCATGGCTAGGATGCATCAGACGGTTCGCCAGTTCACCATCGGTGGTGAACAGCAGCAGACCGGAGGTGTTCACGTCCAGACGACCGACCGCCACCCAGCGTGAATCCTTGATCCGTGGCAGACGTTCGAACACCGTCGGACGACCTTCCGGATCGTGACGGGTACACATTTCGCCTTCCGGCTTGTGATACGCCAGCACACGGCAAATAACATCATTGACCGTTGGAACGGCGATCTGATGCCCATCCACCCGGATAATATCTTTTGCTTCAACACGATCACCCAGTGTGGCGACTTTGCCGTTCACACTGACGCGACCTTCACTAATCACTGTCTCCATCTCACGACGGGAACCAACACCCGCTCGAGCCAGTACTTTTTGCAGTTTTTCGCTCATGCTTTGCCTCAATCATTCAAACGGTGCCGGATCACCGGCACCGAAGCGTACTACTTTAGGCTCATCTTCTGAAAAATCGATCACGGTCGTCGGCTGTTCGCCTTGCGTACCGCCATCGATGATCAGATCAACGACTTTTTCCAGCTGTTCACGGATCACTTCCGGATCAGCTTCTGCCAGCGCCTGACCGGGCAGGATCAGGGTGCTGGACATTAATGGTTCACCCAGCTCTTCAATCAGAGCCCGGGCAATCTTATTGGTCGGAACACGGATACCAATGGTTTTCTTTTTCTCGTTCATCAGGCGACGCGGCACTTCTTTGGTCGCTTTCAGAATAAAAGTATAGGCGCCCGGCGTATTATTTTTGATTAACCGGAATGCGGCATTATCCACCCGGGCATATTCCGACAACTCGGAAAGATCGCTGCACAGCAAGGTGAAGTTATGTTCCCCTTCCAGATGACGGATACGGCAGATCCGTTCCAGCGCATTTTTCTCGCCAATCATGCAGCCCAGCGCATAACCGGAATCGGTCGGGTAAACGATAATCCCGCCCTGTCGCAGAATGCCAACCGCCTGATTAATCAGACGCGTTTGTGGATTAACCGGATGAACAACAAAATACTGACTCATAATTCCTCCCCTGTTGGGACGTCAGGAAATGCAGAAAATGCATGCCAGACGGGGTCGACATCCTTGGGTAACCATAGGTTCTTACCTAACTCGACCCAAGGTAGCGGTGCATGAAAATCTGAGCCAACAGATGCCATCAAACCATAATCCCGGCAATACTGACCCAAGGTTGACCGCTCGTGCGGACTTTGCTGACATAAACTCACTTCGATGGCATCGCCACCTGCTTCCTTAAATAATACCAGAAGACGTTTCAGCCACTTAGCAGAAAGTTTATATCGCTCCGGATGCGCCAGCACCGCTTTGCCACCTGCGGCATGAATCACAGCAACAACCTCTGCGATTGAAGCCCAGTTATGCGGCACATACGCACGGGCGCCCCGCGCCAGATAACGATCAAACGCATTCTGCATCGACTTGCAGTGCTGTTGTTCCACCAGATAGCGGGCAAAGTGAGCACGGGTCAGCATGCCCTCACCCGCCAGCGCCAATGCGCCTTCATAGCAGCCAGGGATTCGGTTTTTCTCCAGACGCCGCCCCAGCTCCATGCCGCGTTCTGTCCTTGCCTGTTCCTGGCAGGCCAGTAAAGCGGTCAGCACTTCATTATGAATATCAATATCAAGCCCGACGACATGCACTTCGATGGCATCCCAGGTACAGGAAATCTCGACACCCGGCACCAGAAACAACGGCAAACTGTTTTCATGAATGGCTGTTCGTGCCAGTTCGATACCAGCCACCGTGTCATGGTCGGTCAGGGCGAGCACATCCACCTCTTTTTCAACGGCGCGGGCAACCAGCTCAGCCGGTGACAGCTTGCCATCAGAGCAGGTGGAATGGCTGTGTAAATCTATTCGCATTCATGTTCTCGTGGTTCAATCGTAAAAGGAGCTTGACAACGAGTCGTCAATATAGTTTAACTGTAACCACTTTAACTGAACTTGGATTTTGAAAATGACCTTCAACCAGACCCAAACCTTTCGTTGGTGGTGGCACACTCCTTAAAGCGGGTGTGGGGTTTCGGCTATTTTCAAAAAATAAAGCAGACAGAATTCCCAAAAAGGCCCGCTAGCATAGCGGGTCTTTTTTTTATACGCAAAAAATTACAGGGACGATCAAATGATTCAGCGACACAAGCAAACATGGCGATGGCAAAAGATCTGATTAACGCACGGTTAACCATGAATTTTTGTCTAAAGGAGTAATGCCATGAAATTATCAATTGCGGGAGTACAACAATGAGCCCATCTCTCCCAACCGGACAACGCATCACATTGCGTGAAAAAGCCCACTATGTCGCTGATCCATTAGAACTGTTTACCCAACTGACTGAACCCGCTGACAACAGCCTGCTGCTGGAATCTGCCGAGATCGACACCAAAACCGGTACCCAGAGCATGCTGCTGATCGATGCCTGTGTCCGCATGGTTTGCCAGGGGCATGTGGTCACCGCCACCGCGCTGAACAGTAACGGGGAAGCCGTACTGAATCTGCTGACCAACACCCTGCCTGATACCGTCACCAAACAACGCGAAGCCAACCAGTTACAACTGACATTCCCTGAAATTACCGGTATTCAGGACGAAGACAGTCGTCTGAAAGCACTCTCGGTATTAGACAGTCTGCGCACACTGCTGACCCACAGTATTGATGCCGATGCGGTTAATCTGTTCCTCGGTGGTATCTTTGCTTACGATCTGATTGCCAATTTTGAGCGTCTGCCGGAAGTAGCTGACAGCGAAAACACCTGTCCGGATTTCTGCTTCTATGTCGCTGAAACGCTGATCCACATCGATCATATCCGTAAAACCACGCATCTGCAGGCCGCCCTATTTGGTGGCGAGTCCGGCGCGCATGAGTTGCCACGTTTGCAACACCGTCTGGCCAGCCTGAAAGAGTACTGCAACCATTTCCGTCCGAGTGCGCTTTCCAAAAAAGAAGCGCTACCATCACAGCTGAATGTGGATAAAAGCGATAAAACCTACTGCGCTGATGTCGAAAAACTGAAAGGCAACATCCGGAAAGGTGACATCTTCCAAGTAGTGCCATCCCGCTGCTTTAGTCTGCCTTGCCCGCAACCCCTGATTGCTTACCGCGAACTGAAACGCACCAATCCAAGCCCTTATATGTTCTATATGAACGATCAGGATTTCACACTGTTCGGTGCCTCACCGGAAAGCGCGGTGAAATTCGAGCATAAGAGCCGTCAGGTAGAGATGTACCCGATTGCCGGTACCCGTCGTCGTGGTCTGAATGCCGATGGCTCGGTTAACCTGGATCTGGATGGTCGTTTAGAGCTGGAACTGCGTCAGGATACCAAAGAAACCGCTGAACATATGATGCTGGTGGATCTGGCGCGTAATGATATTGCCCGCATCAGTGAACCAGGCAGCCGCTATGTTAAAGATCTGCTGAAAGTCGATCGCTACAGCCATGTGATGCATCTGGTTTCCCGCGTAGTCGGCACGCTGCGTCATGATCTGGATGCGCTGCACGCTTATCAGGCCTGCATGAACATGGGTACGCTGACTGGCGCACCGAAAATCCGCGCTTCCGAGCTGATCCGCGAAGTAGAACAAAAACGCCGGGGCAGCTATGGTGGAGCCGTTGGTTATCTGAACAGCGATGGCGATATGGATACCTGTATCGTGATCCGCTCCGCTTTCGTGAAAAACGGCATTGCCTATGTGCAGGCCGGAGCCGGTGTGGTGTTTGATTCCAAACCACAGGCTGAAGCCGATGAGACCCGCGGTAAAGCGGCTGCTGTACTGAATGCGATTGCTCTGGCACACGGCACCACGCTGGCCGAAATCACCGCGCAGGCAACGCAGGCTGCTCAGGTAAACAAGGAGACAGTCCATGCTTAATACCATTTTCCTGCTGGATAACTTCGACTCGTTTACCTATAACCTGGTGGATCAGTTCCGCAGCCTCGGCCATACCGTCAAAATTTACCGTAACAATCTACCGGCACAGCAGATCTACGATCAAATCATGGCAAGCAGCGATAATCCGGTGCTGGTGCTCTCCCCTGGTCCGGGTGCTCCGCATGAAGCGGGCTGCATGATCGAACTGATCGGCCTATGCCGTGGCAAGGTGCCTATTATCGGTATTTGTCTCGGTCACCAGGCGATCTGCGAATATTATGGTGGGACTGTCGGTTCTGCCGGCGAATTTGTACACGGCAAGGTGTCTAAAATCGAACATAGCGGCCAAGATATGTTTGCCGGTATGAATCAGCCGTTACCGGTGGCGCGTTATCATTCTCTGGTCGCCACCTCTGTACCGGATGAACTGGAAGTGATCGCCCGCTATCAGGAAATGCCGATGGCAGTGCTGCATCGCGCTGACCGTGTACTGGGCTTTCAGTTCCATCCCGAATCGATTATGACCACCGATGGCGCTAAACTGCTGACACAAAGCCTGGCCTTTATTACATCTACAGACACGGAGGTTTGTAAATGACTGTTTCTCTCGAAGGTTTATACCGGGGTGAGTCGCTCACCGCTGAACAGACCGAACAACTGTTCGGGGAATTATTGCGTGGTGAGATGGATCCGATCGTTCTTTCCTCACTGCTCACCGCGATGAAAGTAAAAGGCGAAAGCCCGTCGGAAATCGAAGGGGCTGCCCGTGCCCTGATTGCGGCAGCCAAACCGTTCCCCCGCCCGGATTATGAGTTCTGCGATATCGTTGGTACCGGTGGCGACGGCCTGTATACCATCAACATTTCCTCAACGGCCGCCATTGTTGGTGCCACCTGCGGGATTAAAGTCGCCAAACACGGCAACCGCAGTGTTTCCTCCAAAACCGGTTCATCCGATTTACTGGATAAACTGGGTATCAAACTGGATATGAGCCCGGAAACAGCGCGTCGTTGTCTGGATGAAGCCAACATCTGCTTCCTGTTTGCACCGCATTATCACAGCGGTATGCGTTTTGCGGCACCGGTTCGCCAGGCACTGAAAACCCGTACCATTTTCAACGTACTCGGTCCGCTGATTAACCCGGCCCGTCCAACCTATCAGCTGATGGGGGTATATTCTCCCGAGTTGCTGGAACCCATTGCTGAAACCTTGCAGGCGCTGGGTCTGAAGAAAGGGATGGTGGCATACGGTAGCGGTCTGGATGAGATCGCTGTCCATGGTGAGACACAGGTCGCCGAGATCAACGACGGAAAAATCCGCTATTACACACTGACCCCGAATGATTTCGGTCTGAAATACTACACGCTGGAATCCATCCAGGGCGGAACTCCGGATGAAAACCGGAAAATCACCGAAGCATTACTGGCCGGAAAAGGGACCGACGCACAGCAAACCGCAATTGCGATTAACCTGGCACCCTTACTGATGATGGGCGGTCTGGTTGATAACCTGAAACAGGGTGCAGAAATGGCCATGGAAACCCTGCGTAGCGGCGATGCATTGGATAAAGTCCATCAGCTCGCCGCATTGAGCCACAAGGAGTAAACGGATGTTGTTTAATCAGGCACTCGCCTCGACCGTGCTGGGTAAAATTGTTGCTGATAAAGAAATCTGGATTGCAGCCCGCAAAGCCGCGCAACCGTTGGACACTTTTCAGAACACGTTAGTGCCAAGTGATCGCAGCTTTGTAAATGCGCTGCGCGGCAAAACGGCCTTTATTCTGGAGTGTAAAAAAGCATCTCCGTCCAAAGGGCTCATCCGTGAAGATTTTTCGCCATCGGCGATCGCGAAAATCTACGGCAACTACGCCTCCGCGATTTCCGTGCTGACGGATGAGAAATACTTCCAGGGTGATTTTGCTTTCCTGCCACAGGTGCGCAAAGAAGTTTCCGTTCCGGTATTGTGCAAAGACTTCATCATCGATCCTTATCAGATCTATCTGGCGCGTCATCATCAGGCCGATGCCGTTCTGCTGATGCTGTCAGTACTGAATGATGAACAGTACCGTGAGCTGGCCGCTGTTGCCAAATCGCTGAACATGGGCGTTCTGACCGAAGCCATCAGCGAAGAGGAAATCAATCGCGCTATCGCTTTAGGCGCTGAAGTGATTGGCATCAACAACCGCGACCTGCGCGATCTGAAAATCGATCTGAACCGCACTCGCGAGCTGGCACCGCTGGTACCGAAAGATCGCGTAGTGATCTGCGAATCCGGCATCTATCATCATGCCCAGGTCAAAGATCTGGCTCACTATGCCAATGGCTTCCTGGTCGGCAGCTCGCTGATGGAAGAGGCCGATGTCGACATGGCCTGCCGCAAACTGATCCTGGGACAGAACAAAGTCTGTGGCCTGACCCGGCCGGAAGATGCCAAAGCGGCTTACGCTGCCGGTGCTGTCTTCGGCGGATTAATCTTTGTTGAAGGCAGTCCACGCTGCGTTTCCGTGGCACAGGCCGGTGCCATTGCCGATGCCGCGCCGCTGAATTATGTTGGTGTATTCCGCAATGCCAGCAAAGAAACTATCCAGTCTGTGGTGGAAACATTGGAATTGACCGCTGTGCAATTACATGGCGATGAATCCGAAAGTTTTATCAAGCAGTTGCGTCCACTCATCCCCGGCTGCCAGATCTGGAAAGCCGTAGCGGTGACTGATGAGCTGCCGGATCTGAATTACACCGTCGACCGTATTTTACTCGACACTAAAGTGGGTAATCAGAGCGGTGGTACCGGACAGCGCTTTGACTGGTCTCTGCTGACTAATCTGTCCAAAGAAAAACTGATGCTGGCCGGCGGAATCAATCCGGACAATATTGCCGAAGCCGTTAAAGTTGGCTGTCTCGGTATTGATTTGAATTCAGGCGTAGAAAGTGCACCCGGCGTCAAAGACGCTGACAAAATCCAGCGTGCTTTCGCAGCACTGCGTAATTACTGATTTTTGTAAAAAGGAATTGCAATGACTTTACTTGACCCGTTTTTTGGCGAATTTGGCGGGATGTACTCCCCCCAGATCCTGATGCCAGTACTGCTGGAACTGGAAAAAGCGTTTGTTGATGCCAAGGATGACCCGGAATTTCAGGCTGAATTCCAGCATCTGCTGAAAGAATATGCCGGCCGACCGACGCCACTGACACTGTGCCGGAACCTGACCAAAGGCACCAAGACCAAAATCTATCTGAAACGCGAAGATCTGCTGCATGGCGGCGCGCACAAAACCAACCAGGTATTAGGTCAGGCATTGCTGGCCAAACGCATGGGCAAAACCCGCATTATCGCTGAAACCGGAGCCGGTCAGCATGGTGTGGCTACCGCACTGGCCTGTGCGTTGCTGGATCTGCCTTGCCGCATTTATATGGGCGCGGTGGATTGTGAACGTCAGAAACCAAACGTCTTCCGTATGCGTCTGATGGGTGCTGAAGTGGTACCGGTTCACGCTGGATCCTCAACTCTGAAAGATGCCTGCAACGAAGCGATGCGTGACTGGACTGCCAACTACAAGGATACTCACTACATTCTGGGTACCGCCGCCGGCCCGCATCCATTCCCGACTATCGTACGCGAATTCCAGCGCATGATCGGCGAAGAAGCGAAAGAACAAATCCTGAAAGCAGAAGGCCGTCTGCCAGATGCCGTTGTCGCCTGTGTCGGTGGTGGTTCTAATGCTATCGGCATGTTCGCGACTTTCATCGAAGAAGAAGGTGTTCGTCTGATTGGCGTTGAACCGGCAGGTCACGGCATCGAAACCGGCAAACACGGCGCACCGATTGGTCATGCCCGTAAAGGTATCTATCTGGGTATGGTCTCTTTCCTGATGCAGGATGAAGACGGCCAGGTTGAAGAGTCACACTCCATTTCTGCCGGTCTGGACTTCCCGTCGGTAGGGCCTCAGCATGCCTACCTGTCGTCTATCGGTCGTGCGCAATATCCGTCAGTCACCGATCAGGAAGCGCTGGATGCGTTCCAGGAACTTTCACTCCGTGAAGGTATCATTCCGGCACTGGAATCGTCCCATGCCCTGGCGCATGCACTGAAAATGGCGCGTTCTGAACCGGAAAAAGAACAGATCCTGATCGTGAACCTGTCCGGTCGCGGAGATAAAGACATATTTACTGTAGCCAACGCGCTGGAAGGTGAAGGAGCACTGTTATGAGCCGTTATACCGCACTGTTTGAACGCCTGAATGCGGCTAATCAGGGAGCTTTTGTCCCATTTATCACGATTGGCGATCCGAATCCTGCTCAGTCAGAACAAATCATCGAAGCGCTGATTGCCGGTGGCGCGGATGCGCTGGAACTGGGCATTCCATTCTCCGATCCGGTCGCGGATGGCCCGACGATTCAGGATGCGGCAACGCGTGCCCTGAACTCACACACAACCACCGCGATCTGCTTTGATATTCTGTCCCGGATCCGCGCGAAATATCCTGATTTGCCAATCGGATTATTGCTGTATGCCAATCTGGTTTACACCCATACACCAGAGGATTTCTTTAAGAAAGCCAAAGCAGCTGGTGTGGATTCAGTCCTGATTGCTGATGTACCGGTAGAGATGTCTGCACCATTCAAAGCAGCAGCTGATCAGTTCGGTATTGAGAGCATTTATATTGCGCCGCCGAATGCCGATGATGACACGCTGAAACGTGTGGCGGAACTGAGTTCCGGCTACACCTATCTGCTGAGCCGTGCCGGTGTGACCGGCGCCGAAACACGTGCACAGATGCCGGTGGATCATCTGCTGAAAGCGCTGAAAGAATTCGGTGCGCCACCAGCACTGCTGGGCTTTGGTATCAGCGAGCCGGAACAGGTAAAAGCGGCGATTGCAGCAGGTGCCGCCGGTGCTATCTCCGGTTCAGCTGTCGTCAAAATCATCGAACATAATCTGAATGAACCGGCAGTGATGCTGGAAAAACTGACACAGTTCGTGAAGAACATGAAAGCGGCAACGCTGCGCTGATCCCCCTTCGACTCCCCCTTACTCCGGGGGAGTTTCTCCCTCTGCGGTTTTCCTTTTCATTCACCGATACACTGGTTAAACTGTCACCGTTTGTTAACAACGAGACAAAACATGAAACAGCTGCTCGATTTCATCCCTCTCATCATTTTCTTTACTGTATATAAATCACACGATATTTACGCGGCTACCGGTGCTTTAATGGCAACCACTTTACTGCAAATGATCGTGGTCTGGTTTATGTATAAAAAACTGGAACGCAGTCACTGGATCACTTTAGTGCTAGTGCTGGGCTTTGGTGCTATGACACTGTTTTTCCACAATGAAGCCTTCATCAAATGGAAAGTGACCGTACTGTATGCCGCTTTCGGCTCTGCTTTATGGATCAGTCAGTTCCTGTTCCGGAAGCCTCTGATTAAAAAAATGTTAGGAAAAGAGATGTCCTTGCCGGATGCGGTCTGGAACCGGATTAACTTTTCCTGGGGTCTCTTTTTCTGGATGGTCGGTGCATTAAACGTATATATCGCATTTTATCTGCCAACCGAGATCTGGGTTGATTTCAAGGTATTCGGTGTCCTGGGCCTGATGCTGGTAAGTACTGTGCTAACCGGCATTTATATTTACCGTTACCTGCCCACAAACAAACAACAGGATAAGGAATAATTATGTGGTATTTGATCTACTCTGAAGATGTCGCTAATAGCCTGCCACAGCGCAAGGAAGCCCGCCCGGCGCATCTGGCTCGTTTACAGGTATTGCGTGATGAAGGCAGATTGCTGACCGCAGGCCCCAACCCGGCAATCGACTGTGAAGATCCGGGCGAAGCGGGCTTTACCGGGAGTACAGTGATTGCAGAATTCCCTTCTCTGGAAGCAGCAAAAAACTGGGCAGATGCCGATCCTTATGTAGCCGCCGGTGTTTATCAGAACGTAACGATAAAACCGTTTAAACAGGTATTCTAAAAAAACAAGGCATCTTCGGATGCCTTGTTTTTGGCTAAACCGATGCAACAAACCACGGGTTCAGGATATCCGGCTTGCTGTAACGAAGCGGTTGTCCGTCCAGCGTTTCAACTTTTCCACCAGCCCCTTCCAGTACCGCCTGCGCTGCCGCAGTATCCCATTCACAGGTGGGTCCCAGACGCGGATAAAGATCTGCCTTCCCTTCCGCCAGCAAACAGAACTTCAGCGAGCTGCCCACCGAGACCAATTCATGATCACCCAGGTTTTTCAGATATTCGGCTGTTTCGGCATTCACATGAGATCGGCTACCAACAACACGCAACAGCGCTGGTTTCGAAGCTGTGCCAGTCAGACGAACAGTTCCCAAGCTATCTTTTAACCAGCAACCATACTCTTTCCCACCCCAGTACAATTTGTTTTGCACCGGAACACCAACCACACCGAATACTGCACACCCGTCCACAATCAGCGCGATATTGACCGTAAACTCGCCGTTGCGTTTGATAAACTCTTTCGTCCCGTCCAGCGGATCAACCAGCCAGTAGACAGAAAACCGGGTTCGCTGAGCTTTCAGACTGTCATCTGACTCTTCGGAAACGACCGGCCACTGCGGTGTTAAAGCCTGCAGACGCTGTTCAATAAGCTGATGTGACGCTCTGTCGGCCTGAGTCAATGGCGATTCATCGGCTTTAACGGTCAGCTCAACCGGCTCATCATAAACAGCCAGAATCGCCTGTCCGGCGTCATCAGCGATTTTCAGCAAAGCGGTAATCAACTCATCATTCAGCATAATTTTTCCTCGTTCTATCTATCGTCAGTTTACCCGATTACCGAGTCCGGATTTAGATCATTGCGTACTGACTTATAGCGAATGCTGCCATAACTGGCAGTATTCACTCCTGCTTTTCTGGCTGATGATGCCTGTATCACCGTCTCGGGAGCGTTTAGATGATCAAGAGAACTCATATGGCCAGGAAGGCCATATTTACATTATTACTTTCCGGATTACCGTTTATTGCCAATATGGCACTGGCAGTTGAAAACCAAATCACCGGCTTAAATAACGATGCGATTATAAGCAGTGATGAGGAACCGGTGGATCTGAACACCGCAACCGCTGAACAATTCATGACGCTGAAAGGTGTCGGCAAGAAAAAAGCGGAAGCCATCATTCATTACCGGCAGCAACACGGCGGTTTTCGCAGTATTGAAGAACTTGATGCCGTGAAAGGTATCGGGCCGAAATTACTGGCAGCCAACCTGGCCCGACTAACCATTCACTCAACTCCGGCTCAATCTCTTAACAATCAGGAACCATTCGTCCCGATACCGCTTGATAAAACGCCGCTACTGACACCGGAATAACCTTATACCGACTACTGAAAATTGACCTGTCAAACCACCAGAAGTCGGTTATCATAGCGGCAGCTTGTCTGTATATTACAAGGACTAACAATGAGCACCACCCCAGTTACAGTTCGTAAAGCGGTATTACCTGTTGCGGGTCTGGGAACCCGTATGCTGCCAGCCACCAAAGCGATTCCAAAAGAAATGCTGCCGGTTGTCGATCGTCCCCTGATCGAATACGTTGTTCGCGAAGCGATCGCTGCAGGTATTAAAGAAATCGTTCTGGTTACTCATTCAAGTAAAAACTCCATTGAGAACCACTTCGATAAAAGCTTTGAATTAGAAGCTACACTGGAAAAACGTGTTAAACGCCAATTACTGGCTGAAATCCAGAATATCTGTCCTAAAGACGTCACCATCATGCACGTGCGTCAGGGTGAAGCCAAAGGTCTGGGTCACGCGATTCTGTGTGCGCATCCGCTGGTAGGCGATAATCCTTTTGTCGTTCTGCTGCCGGATGTACTGATTGACGATGCAGCCTGTGATCTGACAAAAGATAACCTGGCTGACATGGTGAAACAGTTTGGCGAAACCGGCGTTAGCCAGATCATGGTTGAACCGGTAGCGAAAGAAACCGTGGATCAATACGGTATCGCTGATGTTAACGGTGAAACGCTGACTCCGGGCACTTCTCAGCCAATCAGCCAGATCGTTGAAAAACCACCGGTTGACAAGGCACCATCGAACCTGGCTGTGGTTGGTCGTTATGTACTGTCAGCTGATATCTGGCCTCTGCTGGAAAAAACGCCGCTGGGTGCTGGTGACGAAATTCAGTTAACCGATGCTATCGCTATGCTGATGGAAAAACAGCCGGTTAATGCTTACCTGATGAAAGGCAAGAGCCATGACTGCGGCAGTAAACTGGGCTATATGAAGGCCAACGTAGAATACGCACTGCGCCATAAATCACTGAAAAACGACTTTAAAGCCTACCTGAAAACATTAATCAAAACGCTGGATTAATACCGTTTTCTAATAAGGGGCCACGACTGATGTGGCCCTTTTACTATGCGGAATCTTCGATATCCGGAGCACCAGCTCATGTTCTATCTCACTCTGAATCTTCATTTCAAACGGAAAGTTGACCTCTTTATTAAAGTTTTGATATTCAACCTCCGGTAACAAGCCAAGTGACAAATTAGCCGCTTTCTTTAACCAGTGCGGCGAACTCAGACCAGCATTAGCAAAATGGACCATTTCCGGCTTATCTGAAAGCAGCAAAGCCGAACAGTTAATATTGCACAGGATGCCTGACTGACAGATATGCCAGTTCAGATAGCTGAGGACATTCCGGGGTGAATCAAACAGCTGGTTTTCATTTTGCTGATATTGCCGGTATGGCGGATCGAGTAAAAATTTAATCATGGCAGCAATAAATGCCACATCGGCCATCCCGGCATATAACTCTACAATGACCACCATTAATGCATCATCCACCGGATAGAAGTCCACATACAGCAACGGCGTGGTCGAGGTAAAATCTATCTGCCAGTGGCCTAATTGCACCGGGGATGATTTTTGCATCATATGCATAAGCCGGGTGGCGATATAATCGTCTTTACGCAGTACCGAACGGTGTTGCTGCAATTCCCGGTAATGATTTTCAGGCCCCGAATGCAACAGGCTCTCTTCTATTGCCTCTGTGACTACATTCCAGTCCGTAATGGGTTTCAGCAGATAATCGCATGCGCCTTCGCGTAATGCCCGGGTCACATCGGCAAACCTGGCCATTCCCGAGATCACCAGCACCGGCATAAAAGGATAACGCTGATGGATACAGCTTATAACCTGATGTCCCTGCATCCCGGGCATATGCAAATCACACAGCACCACATCAGGATGAAACATCGCTACACCGGCTAAACCTTCTGCCCCGTTTTTGGTCTCCAGTACAAGAAATTTTTTACTGCGCAGATAAGCACCCAGCGTCATGCGAAACACAGACTCATCTTCAATGATCAATATTTTTCGCTGAGCTGTGCTATACAGCATGACTATACCTTGCATCCTGAATTTATTATTAGCGTAGACAACATCACTTAGGAGTGAAAGTTGACTTAATTTTAAATTTTTACAGTTTCACCGATTCTCTGGTTTCAGGTGCAGGATTTACATCTTTTAACGGTCTCGCATATTCTTTTGTATTCGGCCCTGCAGATCAGAGATAATACATGCACTCTCTCAGGAACAATGACGATGTCGCCACAAGAATTTTTACTGCTGAATCAGCCTCGTCTTAGTCATCCGGCCAGAACATTGTATTGTCTGCATTTACGTCGTCTGGCGGCACAACATCAGCCCGTACAAATCAATTATCCTGAGCTCGGACGCGCGCTGGCCGTGGAAGATCCGTCTGTTCCTGGTGGTTTCAGCTACCAGGTGACAGCCCGGCAACTCACTCAATTATTTGATGAATTGAGCAATGCAGGTCTGATCCAGCTTCAGACAACAGCGTCATCATCTGAACACTATCACCAGCAATTGGTTCTGTTGCCATTACTGACATCACAGCCTGCCCCTTTGGCGCAGACGGCATTTGCCATGCATACCGAATGGCAACCGGATGAGCAGTTTACCGGACTGTGTCAGCTCTGCGGCTTGATTGATCCTCATTACGATGAAGAGGATCGGGGAGAATTCATCGCCTACTGGCTTGGCCGGCCGGAACGGTTTGCCACCCAGCATCAGTGGATGATGAAATTTGTTAAAATGCTCAAAAGTCGTCGTTATCAGCGCCGGCAAACCGAGAATATCGGTTACCAGCAGACTACCGTCGCACAGAATACCAGTAGTGAACCAAGTCAGCGTGCACTGGAAATGATTGCCCGGGCACAACAATTGAAGCAGGGGGAAAACCATGAGTGAGCACATTGATCCGTTTGCCGGTGAACAGGATGATATGCCGGTCGCCCCTGAAAATAATGATGAGCAAACCCGTCACCAGGTTGCCGCATTACTGAACCGGCTGCAACGGATCAGAAAATCGCATATTCCGGTACCGGAATATGATTATCAGCAGTTACGTACCGAATATGAACAACAGGCCAATGCCGATATTCAGAGATTACAGCAGGAAACCCGGCTGCAGCGGATACAAAAGCTGATCGCGCAGGCGGATCTCAACCCTGACTGGCTTTTTGAGCGCATGGATCACACCGATCCGGTATTGGAGCATGCCATTCAGACCGCCAATTCGTTTATCAGCGGTTTTGAGCACTGGGAACAGCACGGTGGCAGTTGTATTCTGATTTATGGCGACTATGGCAGCGGCAAATCAACACTGGCCGGCGCCATTGCGCATGAACTGATTGCCCAACGCCAGAAATCCGTCATCTTCCAGCAATGGGCGTCGATCATTGATCGCCTGTTTTTCGCTGTCATCGAGGATCAGGAAGAACGGAACCGCTACCGCCGGGCGCTGGAAGAAGTCGATCTGCTGATCATTGATGAAATCGGCGCCAATAAAACCCGCATCGTGGAAAGTCAGAGCAGTTTTCTCGGTCACCTGCTGCGCCGGCGGCGCAACTTATCCAAAAGCGTGATCCTGATAACCAACCATAGCCCGGCCTCTCTGCATCAGGCCGTGGGCGATTTCTGCTTTGAAGCAATCAAGGCATTCAATCCGGTTGATATACACCTGACCGGCCCGAGCCGCAGGCCTCACATTGGTAATTATGGCGGCTGATGCCGCCTTCTTCTCTGGCTGAAAAATCAGACCGGTTACCGCGCTGATTCCGGCAACTCGCCGCTGGTACCCAGCGCTTTACTCAGCAATGGTTTCATCAGTGGCATGCTGTATTCAGCCAGCCGCATCCCGGTTCCCCGGATCAGTTTTTTGATCGGATCATCGCCACTGAACAATCGCTTGAAGCCTTCCATGGTTGCCAGCCACTGCACGGCTTCGGCTTTGCGCCAGCGCTCATAACGGCGCAGCATTCTGGCATCATCCACCGGTATACCCTGTGCCAGCATTTGCTGCAACGTGTCAGAGAGCGCTGCGACATCCATAAAGCCGAGGTTCACACCCTGTCCGGCCAGTGGATGAATAGTATGTGCCGCATCCCCCAGCAGGATCAGCCGCGATTGCACCTGCTGCCGGGCATATCTCGCGGTCAACGGACATAATTCCCGCGCACTGACCAGTTCACATAATCCCAGTTTCATATCAAACGTCGCAGCCAGGCGATGATTGAATTCTGCCTCCGGACAGGAAGCCAGATCTTCCGCCAGCAAGGACGGCAATGACCAGACAATAGAGCAAAGGTTATCCTGCCATAACGGCAAAAATGCCAGCGGGCCTTCGGGAGTAAACACTTGTCTGGCTACCTGCTGATGGGGTTCTGCGGTACGGATTGTTGCCACCAACGCCGTCTGCTGATAATCCCAGCTGGTGAGCGGGATTCGGAACTGTTGCCGTAACTGCGAATTGGCGCCATCGGCGGCAACCAGCAAACGGGTAAACAACATCTGCTGGTTATCCAGCACCAGGGCTATTCCCTGTTCGTTTTCGGAAACAGACTGAATCTGCGCCGGGATCAGCAGCTCGACCGCAGAATCCTGTAGCGTGGCCAGCAATGCCTGCTGTACCACATTGTTTTCCACGATATGGCCCAGATGTTGTTGCTCAAACTGGCTGGCATCGACATCAAAATGAGCAAAACTGTCTCTTTCCCAAACCGACATGGCGGAAAAATATTGTTTCCGGCTTAATAATGGCCAAGCTCCGATACGACTGAGAAAGCGCTCACTGGCAAGATTAAGCGCACTGACCCGGGTGGCAGCATCCGCTGTTATGTCTGAGGGTAACTTCTTATCAACGACTGCGATACGCAACCCGCTGTTACGCAAGGCTGACGCCAGCGCGAGCCCCACCATTCCGCCACCAACAATAACCAGATCCAGCATCTTCATAATCGGTGTCCTAAAGCCTGTTGTACCAGTCCCTCTTTTAAGCAGGGTATATGATTCATCAGCATAAGTCCGAGCTGACGAGTGATGACCAGCGGGAAAGCCGGCTCAGAAAACAATGATGCCAATGACGAGGTCAGCCAGATCGTCCGCTGCTGATCGGCTTCACGTTGTTGCCGGTAATTCAGCAAGACAGAATATTCCCCGGGATCTGCTGTCTCCTGCAGAACTTGCTGTAATACCATGATATCTCTCATGGCCAGGTTAAACCCTTGTCCAGCGACAGGATGCAGTTGATGTGCGGCATTGCCCAGCAATACGGTCCGGTGATGTGTTGCCTGTGCAAGATAACGCAGAGAAAGCGGGTACATCGCTCTTTCCCCGGTATTCAGGAAGCAGCCGGCACGGAAACCAAACGCTTGCTGCAACTGCCGAATGAAAGCGGAAGCAGATAATTGCATTGTTTCGGCTGCCAGAGCAGGAGAGCGGCACCAGACCACCGAATAAGTACGCTCGCCCAGTGGCAATAAAGCCAGCGGCCCCTCTCCGGTAAATCGCTCCCAGGCACGATATTGTACCGGCTGATCAACCTCAAGCGTGGTGATCACCGCATTCTGCGCAAAATCGTGCTGCCGGATCGGCAAATTCAGTTGTTGCTGAATAACCGACTGCGCGCCCTCAGCACCAACCAGTAACCGGGCTGAGATCTGTTCGCCGGAAGAAAGGTTCAGCATAACGGCATCCGGTTTCTGCACAAAAGAAACCAGACTGGCGGGACAATAATGCGTGATATTGGAAAAACGTTTCAACCGTTGATACAGATGCTGACCGGCAACAGATAAGCCGAGCACATAGCCAAGTGCCGGTAACTCAAACTCCCTGGCATCCAGCGTAACCCGCCCTGCATGACCTTTTTCAGACACATGAATATGACGGATAGCATGCGCCACAGGTTGCCAGTCCGGCCACAGACCTAACTGCTGCAATGCCGACACACTGCCGGCGGACAAGGCAATAGCCCGGCCATCAAACCCGGAATGAGCTTGTATCTGTGGCTGTTTGGCTTCAAGCAGCGCAATCCGGTAGGGTGTGCCACCCGGTTTTAGCTGTGCCAGAGCAATAGCAAGCGTGGCACCGGTCATGCCACCGCCAGCGATCACAACATCATATTCTGCCATCTGAATAGTCACATGAACCCCGCTTAGTGCAAGGTAGGACGCTTTTCAGCCTGGGGTGGAAACTGGCCAAATTCTTCAAATGCCAGCATGGCACCCAGTTTTACATGCTCATACAGCACGAAATAAGACGCTTCATTTTCTTCGTCCTCTTCGAATTCGTCATCAAGCTGCGTGATATTGCTGAAATCGCCGATCATTTCCTGCAACTCTTCAGAAGCACGATTCAGATCCTGCTGCATCACGGCAAAGCCGGCCAGGAATGCCTGTACCCATTCACTGATTGCCTGCAGACGCTCATCCAGCGGACCATCTTCATCCGGCAATAGTAACTCCAGTCCGGATTGCTGGGTCAGCGCAGACTGGGTCAGTAAAAACAACTGCTCCAGCCAGCTACGCACAGCAGCAGGCATCGGCAAACCATCATTAACCAGCGAATTAAACTCCGTCAGCCACTGTTTACCTGTTGCCTGTACACCGCCACAAAGCAGACCACAAACAATACCATGCAGCTCTGCCGGAGAAGCCATCACATCATTCTGCTCCAGCAGCTGTTCAGCCTGCACATATTCCTGAAAAATATTATTATTCATACATTAAACCATCGAGATTGCGCAGCGGAAAAAAGGAAACCGCTACCGGATAACTGATCCTAACATTCACAGCCGACTGTCACCAGTGAGAACGCTTGCAAGTTGCAGATCGCAGTTATATAGTCGCCCGTTATTTACAGCCATAAAATGGCACAGAACGAATTATCGACATGACAGAGTCTTTGGAATCCGTAGAAATCAATGTGCTGGGGCGCGCGTACCGGGTCTCTTGTCAACCAGATCAATATCTGCTGTTACGGCAGGCAGCACAAAGACTGAACGATGCGCTGGGAGATCTGCGTATCCGGGCCCGTGGTAGCAGCAATGAACAGCTGGCTATTATGGTAGCTTTGAACCTGAGTCACGAATTATTACTTGAAAAAAATCGCATTCAACAATACTCTGAGAGTATGGAACAGCGCATCAGACAGCTTAACGATGTTATTCAGGAAGCACTGAAAGAACAAAGTAAGTTGTCCGTAGATGATTGTAACTGAACGAAAATTTTTCCTGGGGTGTGCGTCAGTGGGCTTATGTCCCTGAGCCGATAATTTTTTTGCCAGGAAGTCGCTCGCTAGTCAGTGTGCATGCCCGGCCCGACCGGGAAGCCTGAGACTGGCAGTCAGATTTCCGCCTTGAACTCTCGGGTTCAAGGACCAAAGCCTGCAACGGCACCCCGGGACCTCACTTCCTATGACTCTCATTGATCGTGATTTTCTTCGTACTACCGTCCGAACCCGCCGCCGGGAACTCAGTTCTCAGGCTCAGCAACATGCATCCCGGCAATTAGTCACGCACGTTGTACCTTTTCTGCAAAAACATCAGGCTCGTTGTATTTCCCTTTATCTGGCCTGTGATGGTGAACTGGATACCCAACCGCTGATTGAATGGTGCTGGCAAAACGAGATAAAGGTCTGTTTGCCTGTCCTGCATCCTTTTCATGAAGGCCATCTGCTGTTTCTGTCCTATACACCAGAGACCAACATGCTGCTGAACCGTTTCCGGATCCCGGAACCGGAAATGAATACCAGCAATATTGTACCGAAACATGAGATCGACATTATCTTCACGCCGTTAGTGGCTTTTGATGCTGAAGGTAATCGCCTGGGTATGGGTGGTGGTTTTTATGATCGGACATTGGAAAACTGGCAGCACAGCGGCCGACCTTTCCCGGTCGGACTGGCGCACGATTGCCAGCAGGTTGAAGCGATTCCGACCGAGATATGGGATATACCATTGCCAGCCCTGATTACACCATCCCGCTGCTGGCAATGGGCATAGCCATTATCGCTGCGCTTTGAGCATGCGCAATAGCTGATCCTTCAGATTCGGTGGTGTTCCCTTGATAGTCAGCGTGTCGCTTTCTGCATCGTAGGCAATCCGTTCGCCCAGCAGTTTTTCATCAAAGCTGATATTTAATCCGCCACCGGAACCCACAAATTTGGTCAGTTTACGCAGTGCCGTAGTCGCAACCGGAAACTCCTCATCCAGATCATACGAATCACTGATAAAAGCGTAAAAATCCCCACCATCACTCTGCTTCGGCAAATACTCGGCGACCGATTTAACGGCGATATCCGCCCCCTCTTCGCTTTGCTCTTTATAGTAATCGGCAATTTGTTTCTTCGTGGCGGCTTTCTCTTCAGACGGCATTTCCACTTGCTGGCAGTATTCATTTACCGCCTGGATCAACAACTGGTTTTGCAGTTTGACATCGATCCCCTCTGCTGCACCCAGAAAATCCATAAAGAAATCAGAAACCTTACGGCCGATTCTGCCTTTGATGAACGAAATGTAACGACGGGAGTCAGGATTGGTCTGATATTCAGTAATATCGATACGCGCAACCAGCTGCATTTTGCTGAGATCGATATATTTTATCTGCGACAGCTCCAGTTGCTCAGTCAATGTCACACTGGTTTCACAATCCAGCAATCCCAGCAAAATATAATCAACGCCGACAAACTGATATTTACAGAAAATCAGTACTCCCTCATCCGGATACTGGTAATGATTCAGCTGAGCAAGCAATACGCTTGTCGACTGATGAGTGAAATCAACAAACGCCAGGTTTTTATCCAGATATTGCTGAAATAATTGCGGGAATGGTGACGGGTTTTCCGGCTGTTCGGTATCAGCCAAAAAACAGGCGTACGACTTATTCCCTTTTTGCTGATAGATGCGGTGAAGTTGCTCCACCCATTCCTGTACTTCAGCTGTTGGCTGAATCTCCTGCGAACGGGTATCTGCTTTCAGTGCGCCATTATCGCCCTGACGCAGTGAATGAATAATAAGATGTTCAATAATCAGGCTCATAGCTGTAGTCGTATCGTAGTGAAAAAATGCAATGTGGCGTATTATATAGCGTTCATAATCCGACATTTGCAACTTGAGATATATTTCATGCCGATCATTTCAAAATACAGCACCGAACAAATCGAATCTTTAATGCAGGACCTGCAGACAGTACTGCAATCACATAATGCATCTGTTGATCTCGGCTTGCTGGCTTTAGGTAATCTGGCTACTCACATCATCAACAAACAAGTACCGGAAGCACTGCGTGCTGATGTTGCCAGCTCATTTGCCAAAGCATTACAACAATCTATTACCGATACCAAAAAGGTAATTCAGTAATATGGCCATCCTGCGACCACAATCCGAAGCTTTCCAACGCGACCAGATCTCGCGCCTTATCAGCTGGGGACACTGGTTCACTTTTTTTAACATCCTACTGGCACTGGCTATTTCCAGCCGCTACATTCTGGCCAATCCATGGCCGGAAACCCAGTTGGGTGTGGCTTATCTGATTTTAAGCTGGCTAGGTCATTTCTCATTTGTGGGCTTTATCGCTTATCTGCTGACATTGTTCCCACTCAGTTTTCTGATCACCAATCAGAGAATGATGCGAAATTGCTCGGTTGTGATCGCAGTTTTAGTTCTTTCAGTATTGCTGCTTGATACGCAGATTTATCATGTTTTCAAGTTTCATATAAACCCCACCGTCTGGGATTTATTACTCAAGGAAGCTCAATCCAAATCCGAACTGAACTGGAACTTTCTGTTCGTGGTTATTCCTATCCTGTTCGTGCTGGAACTGGTGATATCGAATTACACCTGGAAAATGCAGTTGCGGCGGCGAAAACGTGCCTGGGGTAAATGGATCAGTGGTGTTCTGGTTTCCTGTTTCCTGCTGACACACCTGACGTATATCATTGCTGATGCCAAGCTGTATGAGCCGATCATTTCGCAGCGATCTAATTTCCCGCTGTCCTATCCGATGACAGCCCGCTCGTTCTTATCAAAACATGGCTGGCTGGATCTGGAGCAATACCGTTCTAAAGCAGCACAGGTTGCAGAACTGGAGCACACGAAGCAACGTTTGAAATATCCGTTGCAACCATTGCTGGTCACAGAACCGGATGCAAAACTGAATATCCTGCTGGTTGTGGTCAGTGGGTTGCGGGGTGATATGCTGCAACCGGCCGTGATGCCTTTTTTAAGTGATTTTGCAGGAAAAAATCAGAATTTTACGCAACATATTGCCGGAGATAATGCCCATCCCGGTAGTCTGTTCAGTCTCTTTTATGGGCTGCCAGAGGCTTATCGCAGCAATTTCGATGCTGAAGGGGTTGCGCCTTTATTGATCGATGAACTGCAACGTCAGGACTATGTACTGAGCGCATTCTCCAGCTATGGTCTGAATCAGGATATTTACCGGAAGGGCATTTTTCACGGCGTCCGGCAGATCAGCCGGCGTAAAAACGAATTATCACCTCATAGTGATCAACAGACATTAACCAGCTGGCAAAACTGGCTGATGCGCCAGACCAGTGATCGGCCATGGTTTAGTTATCTGAACATTACCATGCCATCGACCCTGGCTGTTCCAACCGATTATCAGGGACCTTTTCAGCCGGAACTGGTGGATAGCAATCCGTTTGCGGCGTTTACACCAGAAAACCACGACCGATTCATTAACCGTTATAAAAACGCAGTCTATTACAGCGATGAACAGCTCCGGCAGATCATGAGCGTGCTGCAGGAACGCCAATTATCAGAAAAAACCATCGTCATCATTACCTCTGACCGGGGACTGGAATTTAACGAAACCAACACCAATAGCTGGGGTTCCGGTAGTAATTATTCCACCTATCAGATGTATGTGCCTTTCATCATTAGCTGGCCAGGAAAAATGGCGCAGCGCTGGGATAAGCTGAGCACGCATTATGATCTTCCACCAACACTGTTACATGATGTGCTGGGTGTGGACAACGAAGATAAATCGTATAGCAGCGGTAACAATTTATTTGGCAGCCAGTTACATGACTGGTTATTGGTTGGTAACCGGCAACACTATGTGATCTACGAACCAGGAACGATCACCGAGTTCAACCGGCAGGGCGATTTCAGTATTTACACCAGAAAAAATTATCAGTTACTGGATGACTCCCGTCCAAACATGGCTGTGTTACTGCAGGTCATGAATGAGCTGACCCGTTTCAAAGATGAACCTTGACCAATTACGCTTCCCGGATAATCTGCAAACATTATCCGGGACCCCAGTCATATTATGTAATTTGACCATGTCGGATGTCCTGCTTCCGGCAGGCTGGTTATCAGAAACCGAATCCGACCGGTTACATAACATTTCCTCTCCCGAACAGGCTTATCTCTATCAGTTAAGCCGCTGTATTCTGCGGGCTGTGCTCGGACACTTTATTGGCATATCACCAGAAGCCGTGACCTTTGAAGTTCAGCCACATGGAAAACTGCAGCTGTCCGGAAATCAATTTCAATTCAATATCAGCCACAGCCAGCACTGGCTGGCCATTGCCGTTTCCGGTTCACCGGTTGGTATTGATATTGAATACAGTGAAGTTCATACCCGACAACGTTCATGGCTGTCCATCGCCAGAAGATTTTTCACAGAAGAGGAGTATCTGCATCTGAATGCACTACCCGCCTCAGATGTTCACACTGCATTTACCCGGTTCTGGACACAAAAAGAAGCCGTACTGAAAGCGCATGGCAACGGTTTAAATGCCGGTTTGCATAAACTAGATCTGCTGTCGCAACAGCATTCGCTCGATCAGCAAACTTACTGGCTGGAATATGGTGAGCCTGTTCCGCAAGTGCAGTGTGCCATCAGTACACAAAACCACCGTCAAGAACCGGTAATTTATTATATTCTGAATGAACAGCTTGAAATTCATCCCCTGCAGCCTCCATATATATCTCATCTTTGTCTGAAGCCGGATTCATTATGATTGTTACTATCACTCCGCAAAATTTTCATACCGAGTTACTCGAAGCGTCCCGGCAAAAAACGATTGCCGTATTCTTTTATGCCGATCAACTCCCTGAATGCCGGCCTGTAGGACAGCAACTGGAGCAATTGATTGGCCCGGCAAATACCAGTATTACATTGGCAACAGTAGATGTAGCAGATCCACAGTTGCAATCACTCGCAATTCAGCTTGGACTGCAGGCATTACCTGCTATCGTGATCTTTAAGAATGGCCAGCCTGTTGACGCACTGATGGGGCCACAGGAACCATCTGCGGTAGAAAATCTGCTGATTAAATATTTGCCAAAAGAAGAAGACGTCCTTTTTGCAGAAGGACAACAGTTACTGGAACAAGGTGATGCCGGCGCAGCTTACGCTGTATTGCTGAAAGCACAACAACTTGCGCCTCAACGTTATGAAATACAAGTGGCTTTAGCTGATGCCTGCGTTAAATCTGCCCGTCTGGATGAGGCGGAAGCATTACTGAATGCAGTTCCTAATGTCTATCAGGATTCTGCCTACCAGCAGGTCAAATCGGCACTTGATCTGGCTCAGCAGGCATCAGATAGCCCTGAAATCCGGGCGCTGGAAAATCAGTTAGCCGCTGAACCGGACAATAAACAACTGCAGCAGGATCTGGCCATTCAATACAGCCAGGCTGGCCGTAAACAGGAAGCGCTGGATATGTTGTTTGCAATCCTGAGTAAAGATCTGAATTTTGGTGATGCCAGAAAAACCTATCAGGATATTCTGGCTACGATGGGGGCAGACCCACTGGTATCAAAATACCGGAAAAAACTGTACACCCTGCTGTATTGATGAATCGTCAAAAAGAAAATGGCCGAGTGTAAAACTGGCCATTTTCATATTTAAATGATTCTCGGGTATCAATAAGAACCGATCGACGTACTCTCTCTGGAACTTCCCGGCCATGAATTAATAACTACTTTAACCAGTGTTGCCAGAGGAATAGCAAAAAAAACGCCCCAGAAGCCCCATAATCCCCCAAATACAAGTACGGCCAGAATGATGGCTATCGGATGCAGATTCATGGCCTCCGAAAACAGTAATGGTGTCAGCACGTTACCATCCAGAACCTGAATAATAATATACGCGCCTAATACATAGAGTGTTTCCGGTCTGATACCCCATTGAAAAAGAGCAACCACAATAACTGGAATAGTTACAGCGAATGCGCCAACGTAAGGAATTAATACAGAAAATCCAACCAGAACTCCCAATAACAACGTGTAATTCAATCCCATCAAAGCAAAAACAATATAGCTGACTGAACCTACAATCAGGATATGAATGACTTTCCCCCTGATGTAGTTCGAAATCTGTTCATTCATCTCCAGCCATACACGGTTTACCAATGTGCGGTTATCCGGTAAAAAACGCTTCATAGTGATTAGTAAGTGTTCTTTATCCTTCAACATAAAAAATATCAGTATGGGTACCAATACCGTATACACAACAATCACCGCCAGATTCATCAGTGATGAAAAAGAAACTGAAACCAGCACTGCACTGTTATTCAGGATGCGTTCCTGCATCAACGCAATAAGACTTTCAATAAGCGTTATATCAACCAGTTCAGGATACCGCTCCGGCAACTCCTTCATCAGATTTGTAGCATGAGAAAGCATTGCAGGTGCTTCTTTTATAAGTGTGATTCCTTGCCGAAATACTACCGGCAGAATACCGATGCCGATTAACAGCATAACGCCTATAAAAAATAACATAACGATAGTGGTTGAAATATTTCGTCCCAGACCAATTCTCAGCAACCGCTGAATAAACCACTCCAGCAGATAAGCGATCACCATGGCAACCAGCACTGGAGCCAGAATATCGTTATAGAAATAGATGACGGCAAAACCGCCAATTAAGAGCCAGAATAACGTTACTGCGTTTGGATCTGAAAATCGCCGCCGGTACCAGTTTAATAAAACTTCTAACATCCTGCCGATCCCATGAAATTCGTCGTACAATTGCCTAGTGTAATCGCTTATGACGCACTTTTGGCATGTCAAAACAGATAATTATCAAAGAAAGGGGAATGTTGTGCTTTATTGCTATCTGAAAAAATCCCTGCTGTGCCTGGGTACCGCTTGTTACCTTGCTTTTTCTTCTGTGGCGCAGGCCGATTCTCAGTTGCCAGATATTGGTACCGCCGGCGTTTCCGCGTTATCTGTTGAACAGGAAATTTTATACGGAAAAGCGTTCATGCGTTTTGCCAGAGGCAGTTTACCAATAATAGATGACCCGGTTCTGGATGAATACATTAGCGATTTAGGACTCAAAATGGTTAGTCAGGCCAATGATGTCCGTTTTCCTTTTACGTTTTTTCTGGTGAAAGATGATTCTATCAATGCGGCCGCATTCCTTGGAGGCAGAATTAAAGTACATAGTGGCTTGTTTTTACATGCAGAAACAGAAAGTGAACTTGCCGGTGTATTAGCACATGAAATAAGTCATGTAACGCAACGTCATATCGCCCGTTATATGGAAGATCAGGCGAAAAGCACCCCGCTTTCGGTCGCAGGTCTGATAGGCTCTATCGCTTTAGCCATGCTGAATCCGACGGCAGGCGCCGCTGCGATTAATACCACCATGGGATTAACGATGCAGAACTCCATCAACTTCACTCGTGATAATGAGTATGAAGCCGATCGGATCGGCATAGCACTGCTTGCAAATTCCGGTTTTGAACCCGGCGGGATGATGACTTTTTTCCAGAAGCTGGCCGCAGAAAACCGTTATTCATCTAAATTACCAGAAATGTTACTGACGCATCCAATCACCGAAAAACGGATTGCAGAAGCCAGAAACCGGGCTGATAGTTACAGAACACCTTACCGGGATTCCAGTCTGGATTTTTATCTGGCCAAAGCCCGAATCCAGGCAATGTACACCCGTCAAAGTCCAGACAGTCTGCAGGCCTATTTCGAACAAAATATTAAAAAGAATCACCCGGATTCTTCCGCATGGCTTGCTGCTCAATACGGTAAGGCACTGACTTTGATGAAATTAAACCGGACAACAGAGGCTGGCGACACATTAAAAATGTTAGCGAAAAAGCTGCCGGACAATCTGTTTTTTCAGGATTCTCTTACCGATCAGGAAATCGATGTGCAGCAATACAATGAAGCGATTTCTCGCTTGGAACAACGAAGCCGGAATATGCCGGACAACCCTGTCATTATCATGAATCTGGCGAATGTTTATCTGAAAGCCAATCAGGCTGATGCATCCATACGCCTGCTAGATCAATATACCCGTAATAATCCTGAGTCTTCCGTGGCATGGCAGCTACTGGCTGAAAGTTATCAGCAAACAGCTAATCAGGCTGGTTTTCATCAGGCACAGGCTGAATATCTGGCTTTACGCGGCAATATAGATCAGGCGACTGATCAACTTCATATGGCCCGGGCAAATACCGCAGATAGTTTAAGTCAGGCGCGAATTGATGCGCGCATTGCTGAACTGGAAGAACAGAAAAAAGTGGATGATAGTCTGAAACGTTAAAGCTCCAGAACTTCCTTGATAAAGGGAATAGTCAGTTTACGCTGGGCATGTAATGAAGCTGTGTCCAGCGTATCCAGTGTTTGTAACAACATCCGCATATCACGGGACAGACGACTTAACAGAAAACGTCCGACATCAACCGGCAACTTGAAGCCTCGCAATGCAGCCCGTAACTGCAGCGCGCCCAGTTTGCCTTCATCATCCAGCTCATGCAACTGGAATGACACTCCCCAGTCAAGACGCGACGCCAGATCCGGTAAGCACAGACCCAGTTTACGGGGCGCAGTACTGGCCGACATGATCAACGATCCGCGGCTGGTCTCTTTCCAGCGGTTAAACAGGTTAAAAAGCGACTCTTCCCACACGCGGTTACCCGCAACCGCATCCAGATTATCAAGACATAGCAACGGCATCCGATCCATGCCCTCCAGAATATCCGGAGAATACTGCTCATGCCGGTCAAGCGGGATATAGACTGCGGAATCACCATTCCCATTAATTTCTGCACAGGTTGCATGCAGCAGATGAGAACGTCCGGATCCCCGGCATCCCCAGAAATAAATTAATGGTACACCTTCTCCAATCGCCGCATTTTTCAGCGTCGTGATCAACTGGGCATTACTGCCAGGATAAAAACTGGCAAATGTTTCATCATCAGGTAGTTGAACGGCCAGAGAAAGTTGAGTTGATTGCAGCATCATGATCGCCGGTTACTGGAACTTATGGGGGAAAATTCTGATTCAGCCATTTTTTCGCTGAAGCCTGAGATGGCAGAACCATCCCAGACTCTGGAGTAACCAAATAACTATTTGGTACCGAAAATTTTATCGCCGGCATCACCCAGACCAGGAATGATGTAGCCCTTCTCGTTCAGCCCCTGATCAATTGATGCGCAGTACACTTCAACATCATCATGTGCAGCCTGCAGCGCAGCCAGACCTTCCGGCGCAGCTACCAGCACAATTACTTTGATCTGTTTGCAACCCTTTTGTTTCAACAGATCGATAGTGGCAATCATCGAACCGCCAGTTGCCAGCATCGGATCAACAATCAGCGCCAGACGTTCATCAATGTTGCTGACAATTTTCTGGAAATATGGGACCGGCTGGAGTGTTTCTTCATCGCGGTAAATACCCACTACACTCACACGTGCACTAGGCATGTGTTCCAGCACCCCATCCATCATGCCTAAACCGGCACGCAGAATTGGTACTACAGTGACCTTTTTCCCTTTGATCTGATCCACTTCTACCGGACCATTCCAACCATCAATGGTTACCTTTTCAGTTTCAAAATCAGAGGTCGCTTCGTATGTCAGCAGGCTGCCAACTTCTTTGGCTAATTCACGAAACCGCTTGGTGCTGATATCAGCTTCGCGCATCAGACCCAGTTTATGTTTCACCAGCGGGTGTTTCACCTCGATGACCTTCATTATGACCTCCGTAAATTCATTATCCGGAGAAGATTTTATCATCCGGTTATCCTGAAAATGAATGTTTTCTGCTACAAACCACAGGTTTTCTTTTTCTCTGCGTTTGTGACTGCTAGAATAGAGACTGTTTAATCTCCCCCTTAACAGCGATTACGACAAGGATCTATCGTGACTGACAAGACTTCACTGAGCTACAAGGACGCTGGCGTTGATATCGATGCAGGTAATGCCCTGGTTGAACGTATCAAAGGAGTAGCCAAGCGCACTCGCCGTCCTGAAGTAATGGGCGGACTAGGTGGTTTTGGTGCTCTGTGCCGTATTCCGGCTGGCTATCGCGAGCCTATTCTGGTTTCTGGAACTGATGGTGTTGGCACCAAATTACGTCTGGCGATCGATCTGAAAAAGCACGATACCGTGGGTATCGATCTGGTTGCAATGTGCGTGAACGATTTGATCGTTCAGGGTGCAGAACCATTGTTCTTCCTGGATTACTACGCAACCGGTAAATTGGATGTAGATACAGCGGCAGCAGTAGTTACCGGTATTGGTGCAGGTTGTGAGCAATCTAACTGTGCATTAGTCGGTGGTGAAACTGCTGAAATGCCAGGCATGTACGAAGGCGAAGACTATGACATGGCCGGCTTCTGCGTGGGTGTGGTTGAAGCATCTGAAATCATTGATGGCTCTAAAGTAGCTGCGGGTGATGCACTGATTGCTCTGGCCTCTTCCGGCCCGCACTCAAACGGTTTCTCTCTGATCCGTAAAATCCTGGAAGTCAGCAAAGCTGACGTACAACAGCCACTGGGTGACACTACTCTGGCTAACGCGCTGCTGGCACCAACCCGCATCTATGTGAAACCAGTCCTGAAACTGCTGAAAAACTGTGAAGTTCATGCACTGTCCCACATCACTGGCGGCGGTTTCTGGGAAAACATCCCGCGTGTACTGCCAGAAAACACCAAAGCAGTGATTGACGGCTCCAGCTGGCAATGGCCAGAAGTATTCAATTGGCTGCAGAAGAGTGGCAATGTTGAAACGTATGAAATGTACCGTACCTTCAACTGTGGCGTTGGCATGATCATCGCGCTGCCTCAGGATCAGGTTGATGCTGCACTGGCTCTGCTGAAAGCGGAAGGTGAAAATGCATGGCTGATCGGTCGCATTGAAACAGCCGCTGCCGGTGAAAAACAGGTAGAAATCAACTAATGAATCTGGTTGTTCTGATCTCCGGAACCGGTAGTAACTTGCAGGCAGTTATTGATGCCTGCAAGGCTGGCAAAATATCGGGTCGTGTAGCTGCAGTGATTAGTAACCGGGCTGATGCCTATGGTCTACAACGCGCGCAGACGGTGGATATTCATACCGCAGTGATTTCCCATAAGGATCACCCGGACAGAGATCAATATGATGCAGCGCTGATGGCGGAGATCGATCGTCATCAGCCTGATTTGATCATAATGGCTGGGTTTATGCGTATCCTGACACCTGCATTTGTGAATCATTATGCAGGCCGGATGCTGAACATTCATCCATCCTTATTGCCGAAATATCAGGGATTGCACACTCATCAGCGTGCACTTGATGCCGGTGATTCTGAACATGGTGCCAGTGTGCATTTTGTAACAGAAGAGCTGGATGGCGGACCGGTGATCCTGCAGGCTAAAGTTCCCGTTTTTGCGGACGATACTGTCGAAGAACTGGCACAGCGGGTTCACGTACAGGAACATCAGATCTACCCGTTGGTGATTAACTGGTTTTGTCAGCAGCGTTTAGTCATGAAAGAGGGTAAAGCCTGGCTGGATGGTGAATGCCTTCCGGCATCAGGTTATGCCAGTGACGATGACGTCATGGAACAGACAGAATAATTAATCACATCAGGGAGCTCAGGCTCCCTGATTTTTTCCGCTTACAATCGTCAGTACTTTTTCGCCCAGACGGAAAACATTCAGTTCCCCTCTCTCCATTTTCAGCCAGTTTTCGTTATGAGTCAGTGGCTGAGTCGCAATCACAGTCACTACATCATCCGGCGTTGTTTCCTGCTGAAAATCAATCGTCACATCATCATCGATTAACTTTGCCTGGCCAAACGGTGCTCTGCGGGTAATGCTATGCAAATTGGTTGTGCAATATGTAATCAGATATTCACCATCTGACAGCAGCATATTGAATACGCCGAGAGCCATCAGCTGATCACATAATGTTGCCAGAAACCGGAATAACGTTTCCGGCGTCTCGGGAAATACCGGGAATTGTTTCTCCAGCTGGTTTAACAGCCAGCAGAATGACTTTTCACTGTCTGTCTGGCCAACAGGTTCAAATCTGTCACAATCCAGAGATTCATAATTTGTTAACTGACCATTGTGTGCAAACGTCCAGTAACGTCCCCAGAGTTCACGCGTGAACGGATGAGTATTTTCCAGCGCGACACTGCCACGGTTGGCTTGTCGGATATGACTGACAACCGCACAGCTTTTTATCGGGTATTCCTGCACCAGCCTGGCTATTTGTGACTGCGCACAGGCAACCGGATCTTTAAATGTCCGGCACCCCTTTCCTTCATAGAAAGTAATGCCCCAGCCATCTACGTGAGGACCTGTCCGGCCTCCACGCTGGACCAGACCAGTGAAACTGAAACAGATATCAGTAGGGACATTCGCACTCATGCCCAGTAATTCACACACCGTCTCACCTCAGAGCAATCAGTCAGCTAATTCTTTTTCGATCAGCATAATCAAAATATGAATAATCTTGATATGAATTTCCTGAATACGATCGGCATAACCAAAATAAGGAACCCGGATCTCTACATCAGCCAATCCGGCCATTTTGCCGCCATCTTTACCGGTTAACGCGACGACCTTGATGCCTTTTACTTTCGCTGATTCAATCGCGGTAATAATATTCTGCGAATTACCACTGGTTGAGATCCCCAGCATCACATCACCTGGACGGCCAACCGCCTCCAGATAACGGGAAAAAACATACTGATAACCGTAGTCATTAGATACACAGGACAAATGACTTGGATCAGAAATAGCAATCCCCGCATAACCCGGACGATCTTCCCGGTAACGACCCGTTAGCTCTTCCGCAAAATGCATGGCATCACAATGAGAACCACCATTGCCGCATGACATCACTTTACCGCCAGTACGCAAGGAGGCAGCAATCAGTTTCGCAGCCTGTTCTATAGCATTAATATTTTCAGCATCAGCAATAAAATCAGCCAATGCCTGCTGAGCTGTTACCAATTCCTGCTTGATCAATTCCTGATACATATATTCTATTTTTCCTTTCAGATAGTTATATGGAAAAACAATTTATTCCTGCGTTGGTCGCCAGAGACAACTACCACCTTTTTTGGAAACCAAATCCAGTCTTTTCTCATGTTCGGCCAATTCATCAACTGAAGCCCGGAGAATTCTGAGTTCACCATTACGTTGTAACATTTTAGGCTGATGTCCGGAAACAGATACGCCTGAACTATTATCATTAACGCCAGCATGTAACTCCAGCCGGGTTTGCCCACCGGTCATCAATAAATAGACATCAGCCAGAATTTCGGCGTCAAGTAACGCGCCGTGCAAGGTGCGATGAGAATTATCGATACCGAATCGGGAACAAAGCGCATCCAGGCTGTTCCGCTTACCAGGAAACTGACTTCGGGCTAATGCCAGCGAATCGGTAACCTGGCAGAGATCCCTGGTTCGCTCGGTCCAGCCCAGCTTTTCAAACTCATAGTCCATAAAGCCCACGTCGAACGACGCATTATGAATAACAAGTTCAGCACCTTTGATAAAATCCCGGAATTCCTGTGCGATTGCCGCAAAGGGCGGTTTATCCGCCAGAAAGGCATCGCTGATCCCATGAACACGGAATGCCTCTTCATCCACCAGACGATCAGGTTTGATATAAACATGATAGTGATTACCGGTTAATCGCCGGTTAATAACCTCTACACAGCCGATTTCGATAATACGGTGGCCTATATAATGAGGGCCACCGTTTTGATTCATACCAGTGGTTTCGGTATCCAGAACAATCTGGCGGTTGGTTTGCATTGGGTTCATAGCACTTTTATGTCACACTTTACTCAGATGCTCAGAATACCACGACACAGATGTTAAAACAGATAACTCTCTACACTGACGGTTCCTGTCTGGGAAATCCCGGACCGGGCGGTTATGCCGCAGTGCTGATTTACAAACAACACCGTAAAGAATTAGCTCAGGGTTATGAGTTAACCACCAATAACCGTATGGAGCTGATGGCTGCGATAGCCGGCCTGCAATCATTAACCGAACCATGTCAGGTCCAACTGACCACGGATAGTCAGTACGTGCGTCAGGGGATTACGCAGTGGATCCACGGCTGGAAAAAGAAGGGTTGGAAAACAGCAAATCGGGAACCGGTAAAAAATGTGGACCTCTGGTTATTACTGGATGCCGAAATACAACGTCATGATGTTGAATGGCATTGGGTGAAAGGCCACTCGGGACATCCGGAGAATGAACGCTGTGATGAGCTTGCCCGGAATGCTGCGATGGCAGATGATCGTCGTCCTGATTCTGGTTATCAAACTTAATATTTCACATTCCCGCTGTTACTGCAGGCCGGATTTTTTAGTCTGGCCATGCCACCAACCATGACCGGGCGTCTTAGCCAGGCTGTTTCCTGAATACGGGTTAACGGAATCGTTCGCTTTCTTGCGGCCAGCATATAAGTTGACGCAAAACGGTGACCACTCCGTTTCCCGGTATTGTCCCGTAAACCATGGGTACGGTTGCGACGTTTCAGTGCAGAATAAGCAAAACCTTCAATGTGTACGATTTCAAAGCCGAGCAAATGCAACCAATCCAGCACACGCTCTGGCGAAAACATACGAGCCGACCAGGGTAACCGACGGCGCAGATTCGGTAATAACTTGCCAAGACCAACCACGCTATAAGGGTTAAATCCACTGATAATAATCCAGCCATCCGGAGTTAAAACCCGCTCCGCCTCTCTTAATATCTGGTGCGGATCATTGCTGAAATCCAGCAAATGAGCCAGCAAACAGGCATCAACACTGCCGGAACGGATTGGCAACTCATCAACATCAGCAATAATACCGAGAGAAACGCCAGATGAAGCAATTGCACACTGATGACGAATGGCGGACGCGGTACAGGAGAGCTGGCTGCTTAAAGTACCGAGCTTCAGAAGGTGGTAGCCAAACATAAAAGGACACCATTCATCCAGCTTGTGCTGAATTTCCATTGCCAGCCAATCGCCCATTGGCAATTCAGTCCAGGTTTCTGGTGCAATGATTTCCCGGTTTGTTTTTGCTGGTTTCACTTCATCCCCTCAATACGGGTAAATGTTGCCTTTCTTTCTTATTCATTCTATACACAACTTCTGTCATCAGACCCGGAGCACATCACATGTTGCAGGTACAAACAATTCCAAGTCGTCAGGATAACTATATTTGGCTGATAAAACAGGGAGATCAAGCCATTGTTGTGGATCCTGGTGAATCGGCCCCCGTTATTGAACGGCTCCGTCAGCAATCATTAAATCTCCGGGCTATTTTTCTTACGCATCATCATCATGATCATGTTGACGGTGTCGCCGCATTGTCAGAGTTATACCCACAATGTGAGGTTTATGGACCCAAGATAACATTATCCGCCGTACCTCAGTTAAAACCCATGAATGATCAGGATCTGATCAGTTTCCCGGATCTTGGACTAACATTCACTGTCTGGCATACCCCGGGGCATACTGCTGAACATATTGTGTTCCATGGTCATGGTGCCCTGTTTTGTGGCGATACACTCTTTTCCGGAGGCTGCGGTCGTTTGTTTACCGGAACAGCAGAACAGCTGTATAACTCTCTGCAACGGCTGACCACCTTACCTGAGGATACATTGGTTTATCCTGCTCATGAATATACTTACAATAATTTAAGCTACTGCCTGCTTGTTGAACCAGATAATATGTTCACAATAAAGCGAATTAAAGAAGTGAGTAAATTGCGGCAACAAGGTTGTCCAACGCTGCCCTCCACGATAGAAATTGAAAAACAGAGTAATGTGTTTTTACGGACGAAAATGCCCTCAGTAGCAGTTTTCGCTCAGAATTCAAGCAATCTCTATCTCGAAAATGAGATCCAGATCTTTGCTATTTTACGTGAAAGAAAGAATAATCTTTAACCTGTAAATGAGCATAATTTATGCAAGGCTTGATCTGAACCCCAATCACACTTACCATCTGTCAAAATTTTAAGGATGACTGGATGAACATGAAGCTACATTTGGCCCTTCTGGGCGCGTTGTTGCTGACCGGTTGCCAGGCGTTACAAACCGACTCAGATAAAAATAATTTGGGTTCTACCGTTAACGTAATGTCGAATTACAGGTCGCATGCGACTTCGGCACTGGATCGATCGGAACGCTCACACCCGTATATGTGGGATCGCATTGCTGACGAGATGCAACTGCCCATGCCAAACGATCCAGACGTCATCGCATTCCGAGACTGGTACATCAAACATCCTAAATACCTGCGCACAGTTACCGAACGTGCCGCCCCTTTCCTCCATCTGATCACCGAGGAAATAGATAAACGTCAGATGCCAATGGAGCTGGTGTTATTGCCCATTGTTGAAAGTGCATATAACCCTAATGCCCGCTCCCATGGCAACGCTGTTGGCTTATGGCAATTTCTTAGTGCGTCAGGCCGACGTTACGGTCTGAAACAGGATTACTGGTATGACGGTCGTCGTGACGTTGTCGCATCAACTCAGGCTGCATTAGATTACCTTGCTCAGCTTAATGCCTACTTTGAAGGCGACTGGCTGAATGCAGTGGCTGCTTATAATGCAGGAGAAGGTCGTATTCAGAATGCGATCGAGGCTAACCGATCCCGCGGTAAAGCGACTGATTTCTTTTCTCTGAATTTGCCACGTCAGACCATGGAATATGTACCTCGGCTGATGGCACTGGCTGACGTCATTAAAAATGCCAAAAAATATGGGATCGACCTGCCTAAAATACCTAACCGCCCATCAGTGCGTTTAATTGATACCAATGGTCAGATCGATCTCCGGACTGCGGCAGAACAAGCCAATATGTCCTTGCCAGCATTAAAACGACTGAACCCTGGCTTCAATCGTAACGCCACGTCACCGCAAGGTCCGAATCATCTTCTGGTGCCGATTAACGTAGCTGATGAACTGGAGTTAGCGTTGGCAGACATGTCACCGCAAAAACGGATGCGCAGTGACAGTGAACGCGTTGCAGTAGCCAGCAATAATGAAAATGATTCTGCCGCTGGTGGCCGTACCACAAAAACAACGTCAGTTATTGCCGTTCATCATAAAGTAAAACGTGGTGATACGTTATGGACTATTGCCAGCTCTTACGGTGTATCCGAGAAACAGCTGATGCAATGGAACAAGTTGAGCAAGAAGAAACTGAAGGCAGGTCAGGTGCTGTTAGTTAATGCGCCAACGAAAAAGGCGTCAGGCAAAGCATCTAAACTGTCTGTTGCAAAAGCAGCAAAATCCAAGCGTTATGAAGTTCGCCGTGGAGATTCGCTTTCTTCCATCGCAGAGAAATTCCAAATCAAAGTAAACGATCTGGTGCGCTGGAATGGACTGGATCATAACCGCCTTAAACCAGGTCAGACACTGACCGTCAGACTTGATGACAATGGCGTGTGATTACAGTATGTTCAAGAAAAATCGGGAGCCAGTGCTCCCGATTTTGTTTTCTGCACGTCTTCATTCTAAGATAAAACCTGCTTGCTGTTATCCGGGAAAAATACCATGTCCGATTTTATTCTCATTACAGGCTGCTCAACCGGTATCGGTTTACATTTAGCGCAACGGTTACAGCAGGAAGGGTTTAATGTATTGGCAACAGCCAGAAACGATGCTGATGTTAAACGTCTGAGCGAATCCGGTCTGAATGCGCATCTGTTAGATTTGGATAATGAAAAGAGTATTGAGCAGGCTGCCGGATGGGCTTTAACTCAGTCTGCTGGTCAACTATACGGACTCATAAATAATGGTGCTTATGGCCAGCCTGGTGCCATCGAGGATTTACCGACCCAGGCGCTACGGGCACAATTCAGTACCAATTTATTTGGCTGGCATCATCTTATCCGTCAGATCCTGCCTGTCATGCTCAAAAATAACCGGGGACGAATCATTCAGGTCAGCTCGCTCCTGGGTCTGGTAGCGATGAAATATCGTGGCGCCTATAACGCCAGCAAGTTTGCCCTGGAAGGTTATACCGATACACTTCGCCTTGAATTACGCGATACGGCGGTACAAGTCAGCCTGATTGAGCCCGGCCCGGTACGCAGTCAATTCCGCAGTAACGCGCTTAAAAAGTTTCTACAGAATATTGATGTCAACGGAAGCCGGCACCAGGTAATTTATCAGCTAACATTACAACGTTTACAACGGCCTGAGCCCAAAAATCCGTTTACACTGGAACCGGAGTCCTGCGTGGCACCGGCACTGCATGCGCTACGAAGTAACCGGGCCAGAGTCCGCTATGGTGTCACCTTTCCCACTCACCTGTTTGCTGTATTAAGACGACTGCTTCCGGCCCGCTGGCTGGACAATATCCTTTGCCGCTCTGCCTGACGAAAAAATGCCGCTTTGTAATAGCGGCATTTATCTGCTGGTTAATAATGTTCACCGTTATCGTAATAACCACTCCGGTTCAGTGGCTGAACGACAACTGCTATTTCAGCATCATTTCCGACAACCGGCCGGACAATTGATGTAATCAGTTTCGCTGCAGCATCCTGCATTTCCTGTCCCCGATCGAACCAGAAAAGCTCAATAAATGGATATGCCTGTCCACCAAAGCGTGTCGCAATAAACTCAGTCGGAATATACTCAACAGTAAAATGAGCGGCAGGCGCTTTGGTTAAATCAGCCAGTTGTTCAACCAGCGTTTCACTGATTGCAACAACTGTTTCACGTTGCATTCCCCGGCATCGAATATGAGGCATTACATATCTCCATGAAAAAAAGACTACGGCACTATGGTAATTCGCTGATTTCAGGAATGAAAGAGGCTAGCTGGCTGGGGCTGTTACTGCTAAGCCTGTCACCGGGTCATATACTGGCTGCTTCCGCACCCGATTTCTGGCTGGCAGAACGCGGATCGCAAAAATTATGGCTACTGGGTTCCATTCATGTTGGTAGTGAAGAGATGTATCCACTATCGCCGGTCATCATGCAAAGCTGGGCCAGCGCTGAAAATTTAATCGTGGAAACCGATCTGAGCAACTCGCCTGAAAATAATCAGACATTGCTCAACTATGCAATGTTACCCCCAGATACCGCATTAATCCGGCAACTCAGTGAACCGCTTTACCGGAAAACCATGGATGTTGCTTCGCAATATCAGCTGAAAGAACCCTTACTGGCTCATTTCCGTCCCTGGTTTATCGCCATCACCTTGCAGCAGCAGGCCATTCAGCTCGCTGGTTATCAACCCGCATTCGGAATTGATCAATATTTCATCAGTCAGGCCAAAAACCGTCAGGTACCCGTTACCTGGCTGGAAACACCGGAGCAACAGCTAACCTATCTGGCAAATCTGGGAGATATTGAGGATGATTTTCTGGATGCTACGCTACAGCAAATCAGTAAAGTCCATGAAGATCTCCCGGAATTGATTAAAGCCTGGGAAAAAGGTGATCGGGAAAAAATACAGGCATTACTCGATGATGACGCCACCAGTCCTGAATTACAGCACTATCTCAAACAATATTTGATCAAGGAAAGGAACCAGCGCTGGATACCGAAAATTATGGCTCAGTCTCCGGCCAATCATTTTATCGTCGTTGGTGCCATGCACCTTTATGGCAATGACGGGCTGTTAAAACTGCTGGAATCAAACGGATATAAACTTACCAATGTCAACACGAAATGAACTGCTAACTGCCTGTCAGTATCTCAATCGGGTCAAGAGTTAATTACTGGTCTGATAAAGACCCGGACGCTATTATGACTGCAACAACGTAATTAATTGCTGCAGAAAGAGAACAGGAAAAACAACATGTCTTATCAGTTATTAGAACAACGTTTTCAGCAATTACATCATCTGCAACACCTGCAGGCTATTTGTGGCTGGGATCAGGCAACCATGATGCCCGACGGCGGAAATCAGGCCCGGGGCGCGGCTTTAGCTGAACTGGCATTATTACAACATCAGAAACTTACTGCACTGGAAGTCGCAGACTGGCTGAACACAGCCGAAAATGAAGAATTATCAGACCACCAGAAAGCCAACCTGCATGAAATGCGTCGCCGCTGGCAAAATGCAGCTCTGCTACCGGATGATCTGGTACAGGCCAGAGCACTAGCGGGTTCCCGATGTGAACATGCCTGGCGGGAACAACGAAAAAACAACGATTGGAAAGGGTTCGAGCCAAATCTGAAGATTGTTGTGGACCTTACCCGTGAAGCGGCTCAAATCCGGGCAGAAGCATTAGAACTCTCGCCTTATGACAGTCTGATCGATCTCTATGAGCCCGGCATGACCAGTCATCAGTTACTCCGTATATTTAATGAGCTTAAAACCTGGCTGCCACAAATCATCCGCCAGGCTGGCGAACGTCAATCTCAGTTTAACCCGATCAGACCCGAGGGTCCGTTCTCTGTTGCCAGACAGAAGTCTCTGGGCTTACATGCCATGAAAATGCTGGGTTTTGATTTTAACCATGGCCGCCTGGATATCAGCACTCACCCATTCTGCGGTGGCGTACCAGAAGATGTGCGCATTACCACCCGCTATAACGAGCAGGACTTCATGTCCAGCCTGATGGGAGTCATCCATGAAACCGGACACGCCCGTTATGAACAGGGATTACCGGCTGGATGGCAGGGACAACCTGCAGGCGAAGCCCGTTCTATGGGTATCCATGAAAGTCAGAGCCTGTTTTTCGAAATGCAGCTGGCTCGTCATCCTGCGTTTATCCAGCGTATTGCGCCACTGATTAAACAGCATTTCGGCGATCAGCCTGCGCTGGAAGCAGAAAACCTCATTCAGCTGTACAGCCGTGTTGAACCGGGCTTTATCCGCGTGGACGCCGATGAACTGACCTATCCAGCTCATATTATTTTACGTTTTGAAATTGAACAGGCACTGATAGAAGGGAAAATTCAGGTTCATGATCTGCCTGAAGTCTGGAATACCAAAATGCAGCAATATCTAGGGCTTAGCACCAAAGGTAATGATGCTATCGGCTGTATGCAGGATATTCACTGGACCGACGGCTCTTTCGGCTACTTTCCAAGTTATACATTAGGTGCTCTCTATGCTGCACAGTTCGCAGGTGCCATTGAGCGGGATGTGGGCAATATTGGTGATTTGATTACAGCTCAGGATGGTTTGCCACTCATCTTCAACTGGTTAAGAACTCATGTATGGGAAAAAGCCAGCCTGCTCAGTACCGATGAACTGGTGCGTCAGGCCACGGGTGAAACATTGAATACACAATGGTTCCGGCATTATCTCGAACAACGTTACGTATCTGCGTCATAACAACTCCTGTTCTGGCCACAGAAAGTTGTTCTGTGGCCATTTCTTCATATTTAAAATCGCACCGCCTCTGCCCAGAAAACACTCACAAACCTAATTTTTAAACACAAAAAGTCTGAAAAATAAGCACTTGAACTGATATGGGCCATTTTTATCAGATTCGGGGTTCACAAACCCAAAGATTCTGGTAGTATTCGCTCCGCACTCGAGGAGGGGTTCCCGAGCGGCCAAAGGGATCAGACTGTAAATCTGACGGCTCTGCCTTCGAAGGTTCGAATCCTTCCCCCTCCACCATTCAGTGCATCAAAAAAACGTAAAGCTCGTGGAGGGGTTCCCGAGCGGCCAAAGGGATCAGACTGTAAATCTGACGGCTCTGCCTTCGAAGGTTCGAATCCTTCCCCCTCCACCATTTCCTTCTTAAATCCTCTTATTTTCAGCCACTTCATACACCGAATAAAAAATTATTTTATTATTCATTCGTCAGTTTCTGGACTGTTTCAAAACAATCAGCATAATCTCGAAAGTGATTACCAGCGATTCAGCTGAACTTACAAAGCACTGAGACGAATCATATCAGATGAAAATTATATCTTTTAATATCAACGGACTTCGCGCCAGACCGCATCAGTTACAGGCTATTGTTGAACAACATAATCCTGACATTATCGGTTTGCAAGAAACTAAAGTACATGACGACGCCTTTCCGGTAAGCATCATTGAAGAGCTGGGATATCAGGTGCAGTACCATGGGCAAAAGGCACACTATGGTGTTGCATTATTGTCGCGTCAAACTCCGGATGTTGTAATTAAAGGATTCCCTGACGATGATGAAGAATCTCAGCGACGTTTGATTATCGGCCGTTTCCGGCAGGAAAACGGACGTCAGCTGACTGTTTTCAATGGTTACTTTCCTCAGGGAGAGTCGCGTGATCACCCGGTTAAATTCCCGGCCAAACAAAAGTTTTACCGGGACCTGCTGAAATATCTGCAACAAAATCATACCCCGGATGAAGATATCGTGATCATGGGGGATATGAATATATCCTCAACAGATTTAGATATTGGCATTGGTGAAGCAAACCGGAAACGCTGGCTGCAAACCGGAAAATGCTCTTTCCTGCCGGAAGAGCGGGAGTGGCTGAACGAACTGCTCTCCTGGGGACTGGTGGACACATGGCGTAGCCAGAATCCTGATTCTAACCAGCATTTCTCATGGTTCGACTACCGCAGCCGGGGATTTGATGATAACCGGGGACTAAGAATTGATTTGTTATTAGCTACCTCGGTCTTGCAGCAACGCCTGCAGCAGACCGGAATAGACTATCAGATAAGAAGCATGGATAAACCGTCTGACCATGCTCCGATCTGGGCTGAGTTTATTTAGTTTTCTCTGTCTCTGTATTGGCTGTGGCTGAGCTGGCAGGCATAAGCGTAAAGTTAAATGCCAGCTCATCCCTTGCCTGCTCCACAGCTTCCCGGTAACGGGCCAGTTCACGCACAGGAACATGATCAAGCCTGTTCTGATAGCGGTAAGTTACCCGCAGTAAACGGGAATTTATCTGCCGAACCCAGACACTGAATTTAAAGACAGCGTTATCATATTGCTGACTGTAATCTGCGATATTCACATCATGAGGCAGATGAAAAATAAACTCTTGTCTGATCCTGACAGGGGCACTCAACGCCAGAGGCTGTTTTCTCGCACTATCAATCGTTTTCAGATACGAATCCATCAGATCTGCGTAGAGAGGCAATCCATTTTTCATTAGCTCATCAATTCCGGCAGATAATGAAAATTGCTGACGCACAATCAGTTCATTTTTGCGCAGACTATCCTGCATATCCGGTTGAGAGGTACCCTCCAGATCCGGATAGAGCTTTGAATAATATCCCAGCAACTGATGTGTAATTTGCTGAAGAGGAATATCTTTCCAGGATGAGCGCTGACTTTCAGCTTCATGTCCGGAATAAATCGCCTCGACCATGAGACGACTCTGCGCTTTATCCAGCCATAGTTCCCGCCGTAATACGGTTTCTGCAATACGGTACTTATCATCCATAGCGACAAGCTCTTTACTATCCGTCGCAACAGGCAAGGCATAATGCAGATAAGGCACACCGATGGAGTTAATATCCGTTCCCTGATTCAGGTTTGTTCCATCCAGCCAATATTGCTGACCATTCAGCCGAAGTGTAACGATCACATGATCAAAAGCATAAGGTGACGGTAGCTGGCTGGGCAATGTGGCCCCTTGTTCAAGACTCACCAGAGCAGCCTGTGGACTGAACCCCATTGCTTTCAGCAATGCCATGAGTAAAACGGTTTTATCCTTACAGTCCCCATACCGACGATAGAGGGTATCCGACGCTTTCCGCGGCAGATGGGAGCCTATGCCATCTTCAATACCGAGATAACGGATCTGTTGTTGCACAAACTGTAATGCCGCCATTACATGGTCTTCCGGTTTCTGTGATGACGACATCAGCTGATCTGCGGCTTTTTGTATTACCGGCTCAATAACTGCGGCCTGTTCATACAGAGGATACGCCCACATGGCCACATCGGCCCATGAAGAAAACTCACTGAGCGACCAGTAATGATAAGGCGTAAACCAGGCTGGCACATCATCATCCACAGTAATCGCCCGAACAGGTGACTCCTGCCATAATAACTCCCGGTGCGTGGAAGTTTCCGTCATGGTGAGCTTGCCATTAGGATTTTCGGGAACGGAATAATAGAGGGTCCGGCCTGAATTAACTAAAACTCTGACAGAATTCAAGGCTACGGGCATATCCCAATCAAGTTGAATTTGTTTACTGAATTTATTACCCATCACCGGATTATTACCGGTGAGGGTGTAACTGTATTCCAGAATATCGCCAACCCGGATATCCGGTAAAATCAGATACGCTGTTTTGGTGCCGGAGTAGAGATAATGTTCCAAATCCGGTTCGCGCTGAAAAATCCGCAGTTCCTGAGGTTCCAGACGATCCAGGGTTATACCCTTTCGTATCACCCGTACCCGATGAATCTGGAGCGTTTCAAAACCAGGATCAAATTCAAATGAGAGCTGAGAGGCTTGTTCAAGACCCTCAGTGCTGGTTATTTCCGTCACATAACGGAAATAACGCGAGACTTGCGGCATCTCCAGATTTAACTGGCGGTCGATCAATAAATGTCGCAACCCGCCAACGGATGCCTGTACTGAGGACACAGGAGGCTTCACCTCCTGTACCCATTTCGGTGCTGGTAAAAACTTCACCTGTTCATCAGCAAAAACAACCAGACTACAGACCAGACAACAAAAACTGATGAACAATCGGATAAACAAGATGGAACCCTTAACAGATATGCACGCGCAGCTGTATGGTACCACGCTATAGATCCCCGGGAATATATGCTTAACCGATTCGTGGACGTAAATGTGCGTACCAGTGACGTTCCAGGCAACGGAAGCCCCAAACCAGCATCAGACTCAGTATCAGATAGAGTAAACCTGCCGTAATAAACGCTTCAAAAGGCGTGTAATACCGGGCATTAATAATACGGGCAGCCCCCGTTAAATCGACAACCGTAATAACACCGGCCACGGAAGAACCATGAAGCATCAGAATGACTTCATTACTATAGGCAGGCAATGCGCGACGCAGTGCACTAGGCAGAATAATATGACGCAACATCTGCCAGCCGGACATACCAAATGACGCCGCCGCTTCCAGCTCTCCTTTCGGTATCATCTGAATCGAGCCCCGTACAATTTCGGCGGTATAAGCGCCGGTGTTCAGGGCAAAGGCCAGCAGAGAGCAGAACCAGGCCTCCTGAAACCATTTCCAGGCCCATGAGTGCTGTAACCACTGCCATTGACCCGCTCCGTAATAAATGATGAACAGCTGAACCAGTAACGGCGTTCCGCGGAAAAAATAGATATACGCCCAGGCCGGATAACGCAAGAAGGCATTGTTGCTGCTGCGAAAAATCCCCACCGGAATCGCAATACACAACCCGACGATTAATGAGACCACCACCAGCCAGCTGGTATTTATTAATCCCTCAAGGTAAGTCGGCCATTCATCAAGAATAATGGAAAAATCAAACATCCGGCTTACCTCGTTTTAATTGCATAACGGACTTCTGCCCAGCGCAGCAAAGCCGTGGAAATTGCCGTGAACGCCAGAAAAATTAACGCCACAGCCATATAGAAAGTAAATGGCAACTGTGTACTACCCGCTGCTAATCCCGCTTTTCGTACCATATCATCCAGCCCGATGACTGATACCAGTGCAGTCGTTTTTAATAAAACCAGCCAGTTATTCCCAAAGCCAGGTAAGGCATGACGCACCATCTGAGGGAACAGAACCCGATGGAAAACCTGCCACGGAGACATACCATATGCGTATGCAGCTTCCAATTGTCCCCGCTCAATGGCCAAAATAGCGCCACGGAATGTTTCAGCCATATAAGCGCCGAAAATAAATCCGATAGCCAGAACACCCGCGATGAACGGACTTATATCAATATAATCAGGAACATAAGAAATCCATTCATGCGCAGGATCACGCTCAGTGAACCAGTTATTCAATCCTTCGTTGATTTGGGTACATAAGAAATTCAGGAAAATCTGACCACCAAAGAAAATCAGCATCATCAGAATCAAATCGGGAATACCCCGTACAATCGTGGTGTAAAAAGTCGCAACACTTTTTGCCACCCGATTTTTTGAAAGCTTAGCCAAAGCCCCCATCATTCCCAGAATGACAGCAACAAGCACTGACAGTAATGCTACTTCCAGCGTGATCCAGGCACCATCAAGAATAGTGGCACCGTAACCTTTCAAATCTAACATACCTTATATCCATCAAAACGGGCCCTTAAGCGGGCCCGTTGAATACCAGAGAGATTGCACGAACGGGAAATTATTCGCCGTAGATGTCAAAATCAAAGTATTTGTCATTGATCTCTTTATATTTGCCGTTAGCACGGATATCCAGAATGGCTTTGTTAAACATGGCCTTCAGATCACCATCACCTTTACGCAAGGCAACACCGGCACCTTCACCAAACCATTTTTTATCTGTCAGACCAGGACCGACCAGGCTGAATTCACCATTGGATTTTTTCACCAGACCATCAATCAGTGATGCAGTATCAGCCAGCACATAATCTACACGGCCTGCTTTCAGATCCAGATAAGCCTCATCCGCAGTACCATAACGTTTGATGGTGGCATCCGGGAAGTTGTCCGATACATAGGTATCCATCGATGTAGCTCGCTGCACACCGATTTTCTTGTCTTTCATGAAGGCACTGGTCAGCTCCAGCGCTGTGCCTTTCTTGGCAGCAAAATGGGCTGGAACATGCTGATATTTATCAGAGAAATCAATGCGTTTCTTGCGTTCTGCGGTGATATCCATCGTAGCAATAATCGCATCGAATTTGCGCGCCAGCAGACCAGGAATCATGCCATCCCAATCCTGTTTGACGATGGTACATTTCACCTTCATCTGTTCACACAGCGCATTGGTAATATCAACATCAAAACCCTGTAACTGTCCTTTTTCGTCAACACTGGAAAACGGAGGGTAAGCCCCCTCAATCGCGACACGAACCTCTTTCCACTGCTTTGCCTGAACACCGGTTACCATCAGGCTGGCCATGATTACCGTTAATAACAATTTTTTCATTGATTGCTCCTTGCTGGAATGGAACCAATATTAATAAGTAGACGAGATAAACTGACGGAAACGGTCCGATTTAGGATTAGCGAATAACACTTTCGGATCGCCTTCTTCTTCAACACGCCCCTGATGCAAAAACAATACTTTGTTAGAAACATCACGTGCAAATGCCATTTCATGGGTAACCACCAGCATGGTGCGGCCTTCTTCCGCCAGACCACGCATGACTGATAACACCTCACCGACCAATTCAGGATCCAGAGCAGACGTTGGTTCATCAAATAACATGACTTCAGGATCAACTGCCAGCGCCCGCGCAATTGCTGCCCGCTGTTGCTGCCCACCGGACAGATGCCCTGGATAGTAGTCGCGGCGTTCATATAAACCAACCCGTTGCAGTAATGCCTCGGCTTTTTCAATTGCTTCCTGACGCGGAACTTTCAATACATGCACCGGTACTTCAATGATATTTTGCAGGACAGTCATATGTGACCACAGATTAAATCCCTGAAACACCATCGCCAGGCGGGAACGTATTCTGGCCACTTGCTTTGGGTCAGCCGGAATCCGCTCACCGGATTTGTCAGTTTTCATACGAATTAGCTCACCATGGACATAAACGTCACCACTGGTAGGCGTTTCCAGCAAATTAATACAGCGTAAAAATGTCGATTTACCAGACCCGGATGAACCGATGATGGAAATCACATCACCCTTATTCGCGGTCAGACTAATACCCTTCAGCACCTCATTTGAGCCGAAGCGTTTGCATAAATTTTGCACCTCTAAGGTGGCCATCTGCTCCATATATGAGCCTTTCCCAATCAACACCGAAGACAAAAAATCATCATAAAGATAATACCCGGAAAAATACCAGTATAAGCCCTAAATACAAAATTATTATTGATATTATTTTCACTAACCAGCATAAATATTCAAAATATGAAATTATTATGCAGTTTATTCCTGTTAATTCTCTTTTGAAGCCAGTAAAGCAAATTCCTTTTTTACCTGATGATCATTATGACTTTTTCAACCTTTTGAACTCTGTAATAGTTTCGTCATGTCCGTATTTTAGTTTCTGAATAGCTGTGATATACGGAAAGCAGTTATCAGAATGCGGACAGACGGATCCCGCCTGAAGCAAGCCAACGTATGCTCATTTATGCTCAGGTAATTTCTGGCCCGTAAAATGCTTTTCAAAGTTTGTACGTTCTGTAGTTTGAGACGAGGAGGTAGTTCCATGGACAGGTTCTCACTGGAAACGGAAGAGCTGGTTGTCATTGATATTGATGTACGTCAACGCCAAACAAACAAAAAACGCAGATGGAGAGAAATCGAGGCATTAAAAGACAGATATCGCTTGCAACGGGAATTGCAGTCTATCGATTTAAACTATGAACTGAGTATTAATGATATTTCTCTGAATTAAAAAACGGCGCCGATGAGCGCCGTTTTTCATTTTTTAACTTCAGACTGCTAAAAGTTGTGTGGCCAGATCCTGATAGCGTTCGGCGATTTCTCGCCCGAATAGCGGATCATCAACGGTCATATGCGCCCAATTATGCTCTAAATGCCGCCAGTCATCTTCTGTCAGGGAACGCCGTAACAACGGGAAAACGGTGCTTTCCTCATAATCCAGATGTTTCTGCTGTAAAGCGATAAACTGTTCCAGGGCGGCAGCAACATAATCCAGCGGTATCACAGCATCCATCAAGATCATTGCGACCATCTCCCGCAATGCCTCCCCACTACTAACAATCTCTTTATGTTGTTCCTTTAATTCATTCGTAATCACAGATGGTTCATTACAACGATACGCAGAGAAATAATCGTATATCAGATCTTCCCGTGGATGATGATAAGTATCTGCGACCTCTTCCAGATAGCTGAGCGCATCTCTGAGCAAACTGAAGCGCACAGGCTTCTCACTACGAATCGCAGCCAGGATATCGCGCAGCACATCCAGTAATTTGGCAATGTTGATATGTTCCTGGTGCAAAATATCCAACATGGCGCACACTCCTGAACTGACAAAATGATGATAGCTTACAAATTATAGTGAATTTTATTATCGATCATGAATCCATCCCGAAATGTGCCGGTAATATCACGTAATCGATGGAATTTGCCAGGTAATCGGTTGCTGACCATCTTCAGTTAAAAACTGATTGGTTTTAGAAAAGTGGCCACAGCCTAAAAAACCACGGTGGGCAGATAACGGGCTGGGATGAGGAGCCATCAGTACATGATGACGCTGACGATCAATGTATTGTCCTTTTTTCTGGGCATGATTTCCCCAGAGCAGAAAAACCAATCCGTCTCTATGATCATTTAATGCGGCAATGACACGATCAGTAAATTTTTCCCAGCCAAGCGATGCATGGGAATGCGCTTTCCCCGCTTCTACGGTCAATACCGTATTCAGCAACAACACTCCTTGCTGCGCCCACGACAACAGATAACCATGAGGCGGTATTTCAAAACCAGGAATATCCTTCTGTAACTCTTTATAAATGTTAACCAGCGATGGAGGAACAGCAACGCCAGGTAGGACAGAAAAGCACAGACCATGCGCCTGATTAGGGCCGTGATACGGATCCTGTCCTAATATAACAACCTTCACATCAGCAAACTCGGTGTATTTGAATGCATTAAAGACATCAGTCGCAGGTGGATAAATCACTTTCCCGGCTTCCCGCTCCTGCCGTACAAAATTCAGGGTTTCCTGAAAATAGGGCTGTTGCTTTTCCTGACCCAGCACATCACTCCACGTTTGCATTCTGTTTCCCCGGTTTTAAATTAAAGATTCATTTTACCGTACTTCATCCCGAAACGGGATCGGGTGATTTTGTAGTAAATTTACAAGATTCAATCTGGTGTGATCCCGGCAAAAAAGCAATGATAGATGCAAAATATATGTTTATTGATTTTGATCAACCTTTTGGCGGCAATACCCTCCTTTTTTAAAAGGGTTTCCTCTTGCGCACTGCTAGTAAATTTACTAATGTAGTATCAAAGATACATGATTAAGCCAGTGCGGTTTAATCAACCTGACACTACGGGGCATTTTCTTGTAATCGTGACAAGAACCGCCCCAGACTATCGAGGAGTTCATCATGGTTAAAGGTATTCAAATCACTCAGGCAGCTAATGCAGAACTGATTAATTCTTTCTGGTTGCTGGATGATGCAACACAGGAAGCGCGTTGCCTGTGCTCAAAAGATCCCCGTTACACTGAAGATCAGGTTGTTGCTGTAGCATCTCTGGGTAACATCGAATATCGTGAAGTACCGGTTAATGTTGCGCCACAGGTCGAAGGCGGCCAGCACCTGAATGTGAACGTTTTACGTCGTGAAACACTGGAAGATGCCGTGCTGCATCCGGAAAAATATCCGCAGCTGACTATTCGCGTTTCTGGCTATGCAGTGCGTTTTAACGCGCTGACTCCAGAACAACAACGTGATGTGATCACCCGTACTTTCACTCAATCGCTGTAATTGAGTTTTATTAAGAGGGTCTGCCACAGCAGGCCCTCTGTCATTTCTGTTTCACCTTATTTATTTCAAACCCAGTCGTTTAGCTAACTTATGCAGATTGCTGGCATCCAGTTCCAGTTTCCGGGCAACTTCCGCCCAGTTATCATTGCTATTGGCAAGCGTTCTTCTGATCAGTTGTCGCTGAAATTGTTCAACGGCCTCTTTCATGGCATGTATGTTTTCCTGTATTGCCGGTGTTTCATCTGCATCAGGCGATATGCCGGACTGCTCCTGTGCGGAAACAATGTCCAGATCCAGATGGCGAGGTTCAAGCGTGACAATATTTGTCCTGATCGCCCCCTGACTTACAGCCCGTAATGCAGCCCGGCTGATTACATGTTCCAGCTCCCTGATATTTCCGGGCCAGGAGTATGCGCATAGTGCCTGTTCAGCCTGATGGGACAAACGCAGACTTCTGAAACCCAACCGGGTACGGTTCAATTCCAGAAAATAGCCTGCCAGCAGAAGCACATCGTCTCCCCGCTGGCGCAAAGGTGGTACCGGAACCGGATAAACCGAAAGACGATGATACAGGTCGGCCCTGAATTCGCCGCCCCGAACCTGTTCAGCCAAATCCCGGTTAGTCGCTGCGATAATACGAACATTTACTTTTAAAGGCTTATCCGAGCCTAACCGCTGAATTTCTCCGTTTTGCAATGCTCTTAGTAGTTTTGCCTGTGCAATAAGCGGTAACTCACCAACCTCATCCAGAAATAAAACGCCACCATCCGCAGCTTCAAAACGGCCGGAACGATCAGCGACTGCGCCGGAAAATGCGCCTTTGACATGGCCGAACAATTCGCTCTCAATCAGCGATTCAGGCAGTGCGGCACAATTCACATGAATCATCGGCGCATGGGCTCGCGATGATTTCCGGTGTATCCGCCGGGCAAGCAACTCTTTACCGACCCCCGTTTCACCCGATAACAGAACCGGAAGATCTGAATCTGCCACGATATCAAGCTCATGCAATAAACGTAGTAACACCGGGCTACGGCCGATAATTTCCCTGTTCTCATCCAGATGACCATCGCCGGTTAATTCATCATCGATCCGACTTGCCAAATGCAAAGCACGATTTTCATCTTCCAGGCGGCAAAGTCTGATCACGGCCTCACAACAAGCAGCGATCTCCGGCATCCTATCAATGACAGAGCGAGGAAAAGGTATCTCATCAACCGAATCCAACGTGAGAACACCCCAGCAGGTATCCCCCAGATATAAACTTATTCCAAGACAATCATGTACCGGGAGTGGTTCGCCTAAATGAGATGCCAGTAAACCGTCATATGGATCCGGAAGCGGGTTTCCCGGCTCAAAATGGACTGGCGTACGCTGAGCAAGAATGGCGGCTAACCGTGGATGCTTAACAATTTCAAACCGCCGGCCTAATGTATCTGGCACTAAACCAGAAACAGCCACAGGCGTCAGACTTTCTCCAGCCTGTTTTAAAAGCCCCACCGCACCACAATTTAGCCAGGTATGAATTGCACCAACTAATCGTTCTTCTCTGACTGCACGCGGAAATTCACAGGCTATATCCCGGATAATTTGATGAACAAGCATGGTTTAAATCACCCTGAATGGTTTTATATACCATACACAAGAATGGTTTAAATCACCATATCAAAAATAAAACCGATAAATATCAATAACTTAATTATTGGCACGCCTCATGCTAATAATTGATTGAAATCAAACTTTTGCCATACTCACGGAGTAATCATATGAATTATCTGGAACAGACTCTGGCGCAGCTGGCCTGCGACATTCCCGGCGCCACCCGCGTATTTCATAAATATAAACTTGATTTTTGCTGTGGTGGTAAAAAAAGCCTGGCAGAAGCCATATCAGAACGTAACTTTACTGCCGAACAAATTATCGCCGATCTGGATGCGGTTGTTTCCTTACAGCCGGAAGCGCATGACTGGCGGAATGCTTCACCATCCAACTTGATTGATCATATTCTGGAACGCTATCACAACATCCACCGCATCCAGCTACCTGAACTGATCCGGCTGGCTAAGCGGGTTGAACATGTTCATGGTGACAGAGTGGACTGCCCGAAAGGATTGTCATCTCATCTGGAATACATGCATGGCGAATTAGAAAATCATATGCAAAAGGAAGAACAGATCCTGTTTCCAATGATAAAAACCGGAGAATACTTTACAGCTCAGGGTCCTATCCGGGTGATGGAACATGAGCATGAACAACATGGCGACAGCTTAGAAATGATCGCCAAACTGACTGATGACATCACGCCACCACCTTTTGCCTGTGTCACCTGGAGGGCACTCTATACCGGATTAACACAGTTACGGGAAGATTTGATGGCGCATATTCATCTTGAAAACAATGTGCTGTTTCCAGCTACCCATAATGCCATCTGATACAGCGACAATGTCCAAAAGAAGGAATATGGCATGAATGAACAACAAAAAGCGCTGATCCGGGCAACTGTGCCGGTATTACGCAGCAGCGGCGTGGCACTTACCAGTCATTTTTACAACCGGATGTTTACCCACAACCCGGAGTTAAAAAATATATTCAATCAGGGCCATCAGAAAACCGGCCGCCAGCAAGAAGCGTTAGCTGGCGCCGTACTGGCTTATGCTGAACATATTGATGACCCTTCTGTTTTATTGCCGGTTGTTGCGCGTGTAGCGCACAAACACGTGAGCTTAGGGATTCGGGCTGAACATTACACCATTGTCGGCAAACATCTGCTGGCCTCCATAAAGGAGGTCCTGGGTGATGCGGCAACACCTGAACTGATAGATGCCTGGGCTGCAGCTTATGGTTCACTGGCCGATTTATTCATCAATTTTGAATCTGATTTATACCAGCAATCTATTGATACGGATGGTGGCTGGACCGGCTGGCGTCCTTTCCGGATCAGTAAAAAGCTCAAAGAAAGTGATGAAATTACATCGTTCTGTTTTGAACCATTAGATGGCGGTGCAATCCCTCATTTCAGGGCAGGACAATATATCAGCGTGCGTATTTATGTACCGGAGCTGGGATTATTCCAGCCACGCCAGTACAGCTTATCCGATGCGCCGGGTCAGAGTCATTTACGGATCTCAGTGAAACGGGAAAACGGCAATACAGAACAACCCGCCGGAAAAGTTTCAAATCTACTCCATGAACACTATGCCGAAGGACATATTATTGAGCTATCGGCGCCTTATGGTGATTTCTATATCAATGAAACGTCTCAGGCACCGGTTGTTTTAATGAGTGGAGGGGTGGGAATAACCCCCATGATTTCCATCATGAATTATCTGACAGCTAAAAATAGCACCCGGGAATTGCATTTCATTCATTCAGCAAGAAATGAGTCGTCGCATGCATTTAAGTCTCATGCAGAATCAGTGGCAGAAAAACATGGTGTCATGCTTCATGTATTCTACGATCAACGTGAGGCACACCAAAGCCATGCCAAACAGGCACCCTATCAGCTGGAACATGTCCTGCCAACAGATGCCCTGAATGCGGAATATTATTTATGTGGCCCCGTGTCGTTCATGCGTCATTATATCGGCGAGTTAAAGCGTATCGGTGTCAATGACGAACAGATATTTGCCGAGGCATTTGGATCTGGTGGCGTATAACCACTTTTTACCTGAAAAATAGAGACAAAAAAGCCGGATTTTCATCCGGCTTTCCCTTTTATATGATTAAACAGGTGTAATCTGATATTCGGCCTGTCGCTTTGAAATCATCGAGTTGCAGGTGTTACAGAAAAATTCTGACGCACCACAAGCTTGCAGACGTTCCAGCTCAACGTGACATGTCGGACAGAATCCAACAATTTTAAACTGCTTTGCGCAATGCGAACAGGTTGCGGTACTCTGTCTTGGATCCAGCCCTTCTTGCTGACAAGAAGGACAGGTGATTTGATAAGCCATTTCACCTCTCCTTATGCATTAGCCCTTTTTCACAAACTTCATCATACGACGACGCTTACGGATCTGGTTTGGAGTCAGTTTATTCCGCTTACCCTCAAACGGATTATCGCCTTCCTGGAATTCAACATGGATAGGCGTGCCCATAATTTTAAGCGACTTACGATAATAGTTTATCAGATAACGCTTATATGAGTCGGGCAGATCATTCACCTGGTTACCATGAATGATAATACGTGGCGGGTTATAACCACCCGCATGCGCATATTTCAGCTTAACACGGCGGCCACGTACCAATGGTGGCTGATGATCTTCCGCAGCCATATTCATGATACGGGTCAGCATGGAGGTACTGATACGTTTAGTCGCAGAACGGTACGCTTCCTGAATAGAATCAAACAGGTTGCCGACACCAGAACCATGCAACGCAGAAATAAAATGGACCCGGGCAAAATCAACAAAACCCAAACGGCGTTCCAGATCTTCTTTGATTTTTTCCTTGGTGTCCTGATCCAGTCCATCCCACTTGTTGACAGCGATCACGATGGAACGACCAGAATGCAGCGTGAATCCTAACAGGCTGAGATCCTGATCAGAAATACCTTCACGAGCATCAACCAGCAGCAATACCACGTTAGCATCTTCAATCGCCTGCAACGTTTTAACGACCGAGAATTTTTCTACTGTTTCGTAGATCTTTTTCTTCTTACGTACACCCGCGGTATCAATGACAATATACTGCTGCTCGTCTCGCTCCAGCGGAATGTAGATAGAATCACGGGTTGTTCCCGGCATATCGAAAACAATAACGCGATCTTCACCCAACATGCGGTTAGTTAATGTAGATTTGCCGACGTTCGGACGTCCGATGATTGCAAATTTAATCGGCAGATCGGCATAACGATCTTCACCGGTTAACTCTTCCTCATCTTCGTTCAGCAGAACTTCTTCTTTACCTTCAAAGGCAGCCCAATAAGCAGCCTCTTCCGCAGCCGCTTTTTCTTCCTCAGTAGGCTCCACTAATTCTTCAAGAAACGGTGCTAATGCTTTCTCAAGCAATGCAGTAACACCTCGTCCATGAGCTGCTGCAATCTGGTGGATCTCACCCAATGCCAGGCTATAAAAGTCTGCACAGTGAGCATCTCCATCAATACCATCAGTTTTATTCGCAACCAGAAAAACTTTCTTTTGTTGACGACGCAGATGGTTAGCAATACCAATATCAGCACTGGTCACACCTGCACGGGCATCAACCATGAATAAGACAACATCGGCTTCTTCAATCGCCTGCAGCGATTGTTCTGCCATTTTGACTTCGATCCCTTCCTCGGAACCATCAATACCGCCGGTATCTACAACGATGAAATTCAATTCGCCGAACGATGCCTGCCCATATTTACGATCACGAGTTAATCCCGGGAAATCGGCCACCAGTGCGTCCCGGCTACGCGTCAGACGGTTAAATAGTGTGGACTTGCCAACGTTTGGGCGTCCCACCAGGGCAACAACAGGGGTCATACAAAACCTCAACAAATAAACATAAGCCCCCGATACAAATCAGGGGCTATTTACAAACCAGAATCCGGATTATAACGGACGTTTTAACGCGACAAGTTCGCCGCCACGAGTTTGAATATAGACTAAATCACCATCAATGATGGGTGCTGCATAGAGACCATCACTATCGATCTCCTGCATAGACACAATCCTACCCGTTGTTTGTGAAATCCAGTACAGATAGCCTTCGCTGTCGCCAACGACAACATAATCACCTAATACCAGAGGAGCCGTCAGATTACGATATTCCAGCTGGGTATTAGACCACTTCTCAGTACCGGTTGAGCGTTCGACGAGATAGATATGCGACTTTGAATCAGTAATAACAATATCGTTTACGCCAATTCCCATGTTCTGATAGGAAGCATATTTCCGCTTCCAGAGTTCATCACCGGAGATCAGTTTACGGGAAACAAGCTGTCCATTATATGCTACTGCGTATAGTTCATCATCAACAATAATCGGGACTGCATCGACATCTACCATACGATCAAGATCGGTACGGCCATGTGGCGTCGCTACACGGGTTTCGTTCACCAACTGCCCGTTTTGCAGAATAACAATGCCTATTTTACCATCTGCCCGGCCATACAGCACACCACCCGCGGCGATCACCGGCGCAGATGTACCACGTAAAGTCAGGTTTGGTTGCTCACTGGTCACAGTCCAGCCGATCTTTCCACTTTCGCCATCAAGAGCGAGTAACTGGCCAGCACTCGTGCTAACTACGACTTTACCAGCCTCGGTAGCAGGCATAGCCAACACTTCACCACCAACATCGGTGTGCCACAACAATTCACCATTTGTCTGGCTCAGCGCAATCAGCTCACCATTTTCGGAACCGACATAAAGACGACCATCCGCCGCCGCCAGGCCGCCAGATAAACGGGCACTGCGCTTTTCTTCGTAAAAAGCCTGATCACTCAGATCAACATTCCACAACTCTTTACCACTCAGCTTATCAAAGGCATATACATCACCATCTCTTGATGCTGCAAATATATGCTCGCCGACAATCACCGGTTGCAGTTGTGAATAGAACTTACCGATGCCGGAGCCAATGCCATGGCTCCATACGGTTTCTGCCTGGAATGCTGATTCTACAACCGGCACCTCAGCCATTTTGATGACATCTTCTTCGGAGCTGCAGCCAGACAGGAGAATACCTCCCAGCAACAGACAGCTAAATTTTTGCCAACCTTTATGCATTCGGTTCACCATCCTTCGCTTTATTTCGCTTTAGGTGTATCAACGTCTTCGCTGGCTACAGAAAGATCATCCAGTTTCATCTGTAAAACAGGATTAGTACCTGCTTTACCGGACTGCATGGCTACAGTATAGGCTTCACGGGCTTTATCAGGCTGCGATGATGCCAGTAATGCATCACCTCTGATTTCAGCCACTACCGCTTTGTATTGTTCTGCAGTAATAGAATCCAGTACTTTCAGCGCATCGGCTGGTTTATCCATTGCAACTAACAGACGTGACAGGCGGATAGCAGCAACAGGTTTAAATTCCTCTTCACTGCCCTGTTCCGCAACATAACGCAATTGCTCTGCAGCCAGCTCAGGTTTATTCGCGTTTACTGCTTCAGCGGCGAGTTGCAGACCAGCAAGATCACCATACGTATTTTTATGTGATTTGATAAACTGACTGACAGCATCAAATGCTTTTTCATGCTGTTCAGACAAACTCTGCATGACTTGCTGATATTCAGCCGCAGCAGCTTCACTTTGCTGACGGGTGTAATCATTATAATAGCGCCAGCCAAACAGACCCACAAAACCGATTATCACACCGGCAACAATGGACTTACCATTTTCTTGCCACCATGATTTTATAGCTTCAACCTGTTGTTCTTCTGAATTGTAAACGTCCACTATTACTCTCCCAGTTTATCCAGGATCGGTAACAGCGCTGTGACATCAACAGTCTGCTGTTCAACCTGATCACGTAAAAATTTAACTGTGACTTTATTATCTGCCACTTCGGATTCACCCAGAATCAATGCAATCCGGGCTTCTACTTTATCCGCACGTTTCATTTGCTTCTTGAAGTTTCCGCCACCGCAATGTGTCATAACACGCAGTTCCGGACGCTCATTGCGTAATTTTTCAGCCAGCAGCAAACCCGCGGTCAGAGTCCCCTCGCCGGCCATGCAGATATATACATCCGCAACAGCAGGGATATTACGAATTTTTTCCAGCGTTTCGAGCATCAGCGTCAGACGCTCCAGCCCCATGGCAAAACCAATTGCCGGTGTAGCATGACCACCCAGCTGTTCCACCAAACCATCATAACGGCCACCGCCACAAATAGTACCCTGAGCCCCCAGGCTGTCGGTAACCCATTCGAATACGGTGTAATTGTAATAATCCAGACCGCGCACCAGACGTTCATTAACCTGGTATGCAATACCCGCAGCATCCAACAGTGCTTTCAGCCCGTCAAAATGCGCTTTGGTCTCTTCACCAAAATAATCAGACAGTACAGGAGCTTGGGTAAGAATTTCCTGAACCTGAGGATTCTTGGTATCCAGTACACGCAGCGGGTTAGTATACATACGGCGCTGACATTCTTCGTCCAGTGACTCTTTATGCTGTTCCAGGAATGCAACCAGCGCATCACGATATGCAGCGCGTTCCGCTGAAGAGCCCAACGTATTCAATTGCAGGGTGGTAAATTGTTCAATACCCAGCTCACGCCACAAACGGGCAGTCAGCATGATCAGCTCAGCATCAATGTCCGGACCGGTCAGACCGAATACTTCAACACCGAATTGATGAAACTGGCGATACCGGCCTTTTTGCGGACGTTCATGACGGAACATTGGGCCTACATACCACAGGCGACGTTCCTGATTGTAAACCAGGCCATGCTCGATACAGGCACGCACACATCCGGCAGTGCCTTCTGGCCGCAGTGTCAGACTGTCGCCGTTACGGTCATTAAAGGTATACATCTCTTTTTCAACGACATCGGTAACTTCACCGATAGCTCGCTGAAACAAATGCGTCATCTCGACAACGGGCATCCGGATTTCAGAATAACCATAAGAAGACACTACACGACGCAAAGTTGCTTCGACCATTTGCCAGACCGGAGTTTGTTCCGGTAGGCAATCATTCATACCACGAATCGCCTGAATTTGTTTAGCCACAATAATTTCCGAATTTTTAATGCAAAAGCTGCCCGCATTATAGGGAGTTTCAAAAGACGGGTACAACCCGCCAGCAGACAGCGTGTAATATAAAGTCAGGAACTATTCCTGATGCTCTTTGACTGGAATACGCTTTTCCTGATCAAGCAGTGCAGCTTTGGCTCTGATGCGCGCTTCCAGTTGATCTAGCAGTTCATTGTTATCAAGACGATCAACCCGCTCACCATTCTCATACAATGCACTCTTGCGATTGGCGCCAGCCAATCCGAGATCAGAAACCAGTGCCTCACCCGGACCATTCACCACACAACCGATAATAGACACATCCATCGGAGTGATAATATCTTCCAGTCGTTGTTCCAGGGCATTGACGGTACCAATCACATCGAATTCCTGACGCGAACATGTCGGACAGGCAATAAAATTAATGCCGCGGGCACGGATGCGCAGTGACTTCAGAATATCAAAACCAACTTTAATCTCTTCGACCGGGTCGGCGGCCAGAGAAACCCGCAATGTATCCCCGATACCTTCGGCCAGTAGCATGCCTAGCCCAATCGCTGATTTCACAGCACCGGCACGGAAACCACCAGCTTCAGTGATCCCCAGATGTAACGGCTGTTCAATTTGCTTTGCCAGTAAACGATATGCGTCGACTGCCAGAAAAACATCGGATGCTTTAACACTCACTTTGAACTGATCGAAATTGAGGCGATCCAGTATGTCCACATGACGCATAGCTGATTCAACCAGCGCTTCTGCAGTAGGCTCGCCGTATTTATCCATCAGTTCCTTTTCTAATGAACCGCCATTTACGCCAATACGGATTGGGATATTCATATCCCGGGCGCAATCAACCACAGAACGGATACGATCTTCTTTACCAATGTTGCCCGGATTAATACGTAGACAATCGACACCGTATTCCGCAACTTTCAGCGCGATACGATAATCAAAATGAATATCAGCGACCAAAGGGATAGACACTTGCTGGCGGATCAGTTTAAACGCTTCAGCTGCATCCATCGTCGGAACAGACACACGAACAATATCCGCTCCGACACGTTGTAACGCCTGTATCTGGGCCACTGTAGCAGCGACATCGGTTGTCAGTGTATTTGTCATCGACTGTACCGATATCGGCGCATTTCCGCCGACCGGTACATTCCCGACCATAATCTGTTTACTAACCCGGCGCTTTATGGGGGAAACATGTTGCGTCATAGATTAATTCTTCAGTGGTAATTTATAACGAGCGACTACACCCTGACGGATATAGGATGACATATCGACGGCCTGACCGTGGAAATAGACCGAAACGGCTCTTGGCGCACCAATAATCAAGCTGTATGGTTCCTGGCCATTCAGATTGATTTTATCGCCGGCATTTTTGGTGCCTTCAAATAAAGTTTTTCCTGTGGCATCAGTAACACGCAACCAGCAACCGGCACTAAATTGCAATTGAAGCGCAACAGATGGATCCACTTCGTTCTTTTGCGGCGCGTCACTGACAGTACTTGAGGCAGAAGATGCCGCTGCACTTGCTGTCGCATTGATCGGAGATACCAGAGGAGTCTCTGCTGCAGCCGGGACAACAGCAGCCTGATTCTGAGTATCGGCATTAGCAGCTGCATCAGACAGCACCGTTGGCTCTTGTACCTCATCAGTATCATTGCCACTGTTCGCTTCGGAATCAGTTGCCGGGACAGCCGCCAAATCAGTATTTGTCACCTCAGAAGTTACTGTCGGCAAGGCTTTGCTTACGGCTGCTTCAGTTGAATCGACAGAAGCAGGCGCCACAGCCTCAACAGCGTTAGTAGCCGCTTTGACAACCAGTTGCCCGGCTTCATTGATACTGGTAGGAACGGGTTCTTCGGCCGGCTGTAACCACCACCAGGCGGCGCCAACTGCCGCCAGACCGACGCATAATACCCAGGAAATGAGGCGAACCCGATGTTCACTCGCTTCCCGCTGTGTTCGGCCGGAGAAGCTGTACATTTCAGTGTATTTTTTATCATCCAGTCCGAGACGATCGTATGCATCTAAAACAGCCTGTTCATCGGCACTGACAAAACGGGCATATGTTTTCAGATAACCACGGGTAAAAGTGCTGGCCGTTTTCTGATCAAAACGATCCTCTTCTATATCGCGAATTAATGAAATACGCAGATTAAGACGATGAGCCACATCCTGTTGACTCAAACCTTTTTGTTCACGTGCTGCTTTTAATATTGAGCCCGGCGTAGGCTGGGCCGTCTCATGACGCTGTTCAGTAGTCATTGTTCTGATATCTTTTTGCTTGGGTCGAGGATGGGAATTGGGTAACCAGGGTCTGGCCGAACAGATGAGTATCGGCTATGCGTCCTTGTGCCTGAGCAGTACGAATACTCAGCCACAAACTTTGCGGCGTATCATTAGCTTTTTTACGGTATGAACTTAACCATAATTCTGCATCTGCAGGCTTATTGGCATCTAATGCCATTTCAGCTAAATCCAGCAGCAATCTGACTTTGTGCGGGTTGTAACCAAGAGCAAGCTTGTAATACTCCTGCGCTTTTTCTTTTTTACCCGATTTCAATGCACAAATGCCGGCATTTTCATAACTATCGTCCATTTTCAGATAATGAGGCTGAGCGATTGCCCGCATAAACATCTTATCCGCTTCGGAATAGTTAAGATTACGACAAAGAAACGCGCCGTAGTTATTAAGGACATCCGGATTATTGCCATGGCTGGATAGCAACTTCTCATAGGTACGCTGAGCCGACGATTTATCACCGACAGCCTGATAATAATAAGCCAGTGCCAGATAAGGCTCTGCACTATCCGGATCCAGTTCAATACCTTTTTCAAAATTATATTTCGCCGGAGCCATCTGACCATTATTCAGATACCCCATACCAAGCTGAATACGCGTCTTGGCCGCAGCGGCATTATCTATTGAATTCTCTTGTTTTACAGAATTCTTGCCGATAATTGTAGTTTCGGTGACACATCCGGACAGCGCAATTAGCGCTGTCCAGAGTAGCAGAAGATTTCTTTTCATTTCTCAGTACATTAACGAACTGGATTTCAAAGCATTTTGACGGAAATCTCCTGTTCTTGCATCCGTTTTTTCATGGTTCGTTTTGTTCTGTCGATTACATCACCTACCAGCTGGCCACAGGCAGCGTCAATGTCATCACCGCGGGTTTTACGTACGATGACAGTATATCCGTATTCCATCAGTACTTTAGAAAAGCGATCAATACGGCTATTGCTCGGTTTACCGTACGGGTTACCCGGGAACGGGTTAAATGGAATCAGATTGATTTTGCTTGGGGTATCTTTCAGCAACTCAGCCAGTTCATGTGCGTGCTGCATATCATCATTCAGGTGATCAAGCAGGACATACTCAACAGTTACCCTTCCCTGGTTTGCATTTGATTTCTCAAGATACCGGCGAACTGCAGCCAGAAATTCCTGGATATTGTACTTGTCGTTAATCGGCATGATTTCTGATCGAAGCTGATCGTTCGGCGCATGCAAAGAAATGGCCAGCGCAACGTCAATCATATCGCCAAGCTTATCCAGAGCCGGTACAACACCAGAGGTTGAAATAGTCACTCTGCGTTTGGACAATCCGAAACCGAAATCATCCATCATCAAATCCATCGCCGGCACAACATTGGCGAGGTTCAGCAACGGCTCGCCCATCCCCATCATCACAACGTTAGTGATCGGTCGTTTGCCTGTCTCTTTGGAGAAACCAACAACCTGTGCTGCACGCCATACCTGACCGATAATTTCTGATATTTTCAGGTTCCGGTTAAACCCCTGCTGTGCAGTTGAACAAAACTTGCATTCCAGCGCACAACCCACCTGGGACGAAACACAAAGCGTTGCCCGATCGGCTTCCGGGATATATACCGTTTCAACTTCCTGATCGCCAACCAGCATGGCCCATTTAATTGTGCCATCAGCTGAACGCTGCTCCCGACTGATCTCTGGCGCCCGGATCTCTGCAATCTGAGACAGTTTTTCACGTAACACTTTGTTAACATTGGTCATTTGTGAAAAGTCATTACAGCCAAAATGGTAGATCCACTTCATGATCTGATCAGCACGAAACGCTTTTTCGCCTAATTCATCGGCAAAAAATGCCCGTAATGCTTTACGATCGAAATCCAGCAGATTGACTTTATTTTCGCTCATGAATGCCTCAGTGACCTGTATAGAAGGGCGCGGATTGTACAAAGTTTAGGGTAGGAAGACCAGAGTCAGGATAACATATATCTGTACATATTTTAACCAGAAGTGATTATCTCTAAAACAAAAACGCACCGCCGAAGCAGTGCGTTTAGCATTTAGCTGATACCGGGCTAAATTATGCTTTCGCCAGCAGAATGTTCAGCATGCGGCGCAGTGGTTCTGCCGCACCCCATAACAGCTGGTCACCAACAGAGAACGCAGACAGGAAATCCTGGCCCATGTTCATTTTACGCAGACGACCAACCGGTACGTTCAGCGTGCCAGTAACGGCAGCCGGGGTCAGTTCTTTGACGGTAATTGCACGATCATTCTCGATCACGCGAACCCAGTCGTTATGGGCAGCCAGCATCTGATGAATATCAGTCAGCGGTACATCTTTTTTCAGTTTGATAGTGAAAGACTGGCTGTGGCAGCGCAGCGCACCGATTCGGACACAGTTACCATCAACAGGAATACCTGCGGTCGGCAGACCTAAAATCTTGTTGGTTTCAGCCATGCCTTTCCACTCTTCCTTGCTTTGACCGTTTGGCAGTGGAACGTCGATCCATGGGATCAGACTGCCCGCCAAAGGCGCACCAAACTGAGAAGTCGGGAATTCGTCAGCACGCATAGCGGCTGTTACTTTGCGTTCGATGTCCAGAATCGCGGAAGCCGGATCAGCCAGCTCAGCGGCCACCACATCACGCAGTGCGCCCATCTGTTGCAGCAGTTCACGCATATGGCGCGCACCGGCACCAGAAGCAGCCTGATAAGTAGAAGAAGAAACCCACTCAACCAGATTATTCGCAAACAGACCACCCAAGCCCATCAGCATCAGGCTGACAGTACAGTTACCGCCAACATAGGTTTTGATACCTTTGTTCAGTGCGTTATCAATGACATGGCCGTTCACCGGATCCAGAATGATAATGGCATTATCTTCCATACGCAGAGTTGAAGCTGCATCAATCCAGTAACCAGTCCATCCGGAAGCCATCAACTTTGGATAAACTTCTTTAGTGTAATCACCACCCTGACAGGTGATAATGATATCCATCGCCTTCAGTGCATCAATGTTGAATGCATCTTCCAGTACGCCAGCAGGTTTACCTGTAAATTTCGGTGCTTCCTGACCAGCCTGAGAGGTAGTAAAAAATACGGGGTCGATCTTACTGAAGTCGTTTTCTTCAATCATGCGGCTCATCAGAACCGAACCCACCATACCACGCCAACCAATTAGTCCTACTTTTTTCATTTCCATTCCTGCTTGGATTACTCATCAAAAACACGTCACATCACAATACGGATGCCGGGCGTTGCTGCAAGCATTTTTTGCATGAAAATAGCTAAATCATCTCTGAATCTGGGGCAGACAGTGACATATCCAAGATTGCAGCATATGATCCGTTATTGTGTTTTAACAATTTATCAACACATGGATCCCCTCAATGCAAACCTTCATTCCTGGTAAAGATGCCGCACTGGAAGACTCAATTACGCGCTTTCAGAACAAACTGCAGGCTTTGGGCTTTAATATTGAAGAAGCCTCATGGCTGAATCCGGTACCCAATGTCTGGTCTGTACATATTCGGGATAAGGATTGCCCGCTTTGTTTCACCAATGGCAAAGGGGCAACACAAAAAGCCGCCCTCGCCTCAGCCCTGGGTGAATATTTTGAACGACTGTCTACCAACTACTTCTTTGCTGACTTTTTCTTGGGTGATGAGATTGCAAACGGGCCGTTTGTTCATTATCCGAATGAAAAATGGTTTGCTATTCCAGAAGACGGCTCGATTCCTGCCGGGTTACTCGATGAGTTCACTCGTCAATATTACGATCCGGAAAATGAATTAACGGCTGATATGCTGGTCGACCTGCAATCAGGTAATGATGAACGCGGTATCTGCGCACTGCCTTTTATTCGTCAGGATAATCAGCAAACGATCTATATTCCGATGAATATCGTCGGTAACCTGTATGTGTCCAACGGAATGAGCGCTGGCAACACAGTAACCGAAGCCAGAACTCAGGCGCTGTCTGAAGTTTTTGAACGTTATGTAAAAAATAAAATTATCCGCGAAGCCATCAGTCTGCCGGCAATTCCGGAAGAGGTCATTGCCCGTTTTCCTAAAATAAAGGAAGCGATTACGACTCTGGAAGCAGAAGGATTCCCAATCCTGAGCTATGACGCTTCACTCGGTGGGCAATTCCCCGTCATTTGTGTTGTGTTATTTAACCCGCAAAACAGCACCTGCTTTGCCTCATTCGGTGCACACCCACAGTTTGAAGTGGCCTTTGAAAGAACTGTCACCGAATTACTGCAAGGCCGTGGACTGAAAGATCTGGATGTATTCGCTCCCCCTTCCTTTAATAATGATGACGTTGCAGATCAGCATAATCTGGAAACACATTTTATTGATTCATCAGGACTCATCAGCTGGGATCTGTTCAAAGACGAAGCAGACTATGAATTTGCAGACTGGGATTTTTCCGGCACAACAGAACAGGAATTCAACGGATTGCTGGCTGTTTTTGATGAGATGAAACAACCAGTATACATTGCAGACTATGAGCATCTTGGTGTTTATGCCTGCCGCATTCTGGTTCCGGGCATGTCAGATATCTATCCGGCAGAAGATTTGCTTTATGCCAATAACAACATGGGCAGTCATCTGCGCGAAACCATTCTCAGCCTGCCGGGTAGCCAGTGGGAACAGGAGGATTATCTGGCCTTGTTTGATCAACTGGATGAAGAAGGTTTTGATGATCAGACCCGTGTTCGTGAATTATTAGGCATTGCCGCAGACAAAGGCACAGGCTGGCACACCTTGCGCGTTGGCGAACTGAAATGCCTGCTGGCTCTGGCCGCCGGAGAACATGAATTAGCACAAGAATGGGCTGGCTGGACGCTGGACTTTAATAGCTCTGTCTTCACAGAAGAGCGGACACGCTTCTTCCGGTGTTTAAATGCCAGTCTGGAGCTATTCCTTGATGAAGAGCGCGATGCCGAACAATACCGGATGGCTTTCATTCGCATGTTTGATGAAGAAACGGTAAACCGGGCATGGAATCATATTGATGGTTCTATGCGGTTCTTTGGTTTGCAAGCTGCTGATTCCACGTTGCAAACTTTCAAAAACCATCAAAAATTGCTGCAAGCCTATGATAAGCTTCAAAGAGCTAAAGATATATATAAAATATAACTTTAAGTGATTGATAATAAATAATTAATTGATTTTATTAATTTAATTAATTATTTGTGGGTCGGTTAGAGCCGGCCCACATTAGAAACATACCATTCACATTTTTGTAACCAAGGAAACAATTGCTCAAAAAAAAGCAACTCAAAAGGAATTTAATGTAATAAAATTACATGGTGACCGGTGAGATTTGATCTGGAGCAATTTTGAGATAAATCATTGTTGCTATCATTGTCCTAGTAATCTGACTTACAGGTGTAAATTCCGTGAAAGCTGAATCCCCTTTTGATTGCCTGAAGCCCGAAGCTATTGCAGCAGCGGCCGAAGACATAGTCCATGGTAAAGCAACCAAACCCGCCTCGAAAGCATTCTTCCTGGCCATTACGGCCGGTGCGTTTATCGCAATCGCCTTCGTCTTCTACGTTACAGCACTCTCCACCGGTAACAATAAACTGGTTGGTGGTATCTGTTTCGCACTTGGTCTGATTTTGTGCGTCCTGCTCGGCGGCGAATTGTTTACGTCTACAACACTGACTATTGTCGCCCGTGCAGCAAAGCGCATCACATGGGGACAGATGTTCAAGAATTGGGGTATTGTCTATTTCGGCAACCTGATCGGCGGCTTGCTGATTGTTACCCTGATTATGCTGAGCAGCCAATACACCGCAGGTGAAGGCCAATGGGGTAAAGTTGCTTTATCTGTAGCACAGCATAAAATTCATCATACATTCATCGAAGCTGTCGCGCTGGGTATCATGTGTAACCTGATGGTTTGCCTTGCTACCTGGATGGCCTTCGGTGGTCGCACCATGACTGATAAAGCGCTGATCATGATCCTTCCTGTTGCCATGTTCGTAGCATCTGGTTTCGAACATAGTATCGCAAACATGTTCATGATCCCTGTCGGCATTGCAATTGAGAATTTTGCAGCGCCTGAATTCTGGACATCTATCGGCGTCCAGCAGTCAGTGTATGCGGATCTGACAATTCAAAATTTTGTTATCAACAATCTAATCCCAGTCACTATCGGCAATATCATTGGCGGTGGTGTTATGGTTGGTCTTACATACTGGTTTATTTTCCGTCGTCATCACTAACCAGGTGCTGATTCCGGAAGTTCATACATCAATACCGAAGAGGTAATGAAAAAATGGCAGAGTTAAGTGAAAAATGTCTGAAAGCGTGGGAAGGTTTTGCTCCTGGTGCATGGCAGTCAGAAGTAAACACCCGTGATTTCATCCAGAAAAACTATTCCCCTTACGAGGGTGATGAATCCTTCCTGGCTGGCGAATCTGATGCCACTGCCAAACTGTGGGAACAGGTTATGGAAGGCATCAAGGAAGAAAACCGCACCCATGCTCCTGTCGACTTTGATACTGACCTGCCGTCAACCATCACTTCTCATGATGCTGGTTATATCAACAAAGATCTGGAAAAGATCGTTGGTCTGCAGACTGAAAAACCACTGAAACGCGCAATCGTTGCCTTCGGTGGTATCAAAATGGTTGAAGGCTCTTGCCAGGTTTATGGCCGTCAGCTGGATCCACAAGTTAAGAAAATCTTCACCGAATACCGTAAAACCCACAACCAGGGCGTGTTCGATGTTTACACTAAAGACATCCTGAACTGCCGTAAGTCTGGTGTTATCACCGGTCTGCCTGATGCATACGGTCGTGGTCGTATTATCGGTGACTACCGTCGTGTTGCTCTGTACGGTATCGACTTCCTGATGGCTGACAAACTGGCTCAGTTCAAATCTCTGCAAGCCAAAATGGAAGCGGGTGAAGATCTGGAAGCCACCATCCGTCTGCGTGAAGAAATCTCTGAACAGCACCGCGCGCTGGCTCAGCTGAAAGAAATGGCTGCTAAATACGGCTGTGATATTTCCGGCCCAGCTACTACTGCACAGGAAGCTGTTCAGTGGACTTACTTCGGTTACCTTGGCGCTGTTAAGAGCCAGAACGGTGCTGCAATGTCTTTCGGCCGTACTGCGACCTTCCTGGACGTGTACTTCGAACGCGACATCAAAAAAGGCCTGCTGACTGAAGCTCAGGCTCAGGAAATCATCGATCACCTGATCATGAAACTGCGTATGGTTCGTTTCCTGCGTACTCCTGAATACGATACCCTGTTCTCTGGCGACCCAATCTGGGCAACCGAGTCTCTGGGTGGTATGGGTGTTGACGGTCGTACTCTGGTAACCAAGACTTCTTTCCGTTACCTGAATACCCTGTACACCATGGGCCCTTCACCAGAGCCTAACATGACCATCCTGTGGTCTGAAGACCTGCCAATGGGCTTCAAAAAATACTGTGCTAAAGTATCTATCGATACCTCTTCAGTTCAGTATGAAAACGATGACCTGATGCGTAACGATTTCAACAACGATGACTATGCTATCGCTTGTTGCGTATCCCCAATGGTTATTGGTAAACAGATGCAGTTCTTCGGCGCCCGTGCGAACCTGGCGAAAACCATGCTGTACGCAATCAACGGCGGCGTGGACGAAAAACTGAAAATCCAGGTGGGTCCAAAAACTGCACCAATCACTTCAGAATACCTGGACTACGATGATGTCATGGACCGTCTGGACCATTTCATGGACTGGCTGGCAACTCAGTACGTCACCGCACTGAACATCATCCACTACATGCACGACAAATACAGCTACGAAGCTATTCAGCTGGCACTGCATGACCGTGACGTGATCCGCACCATGGCTTGTGGTATCGCTGGTCTGTCTGTAGCAGCTGACTCTCTGTCTGCTATCAAATACGCGAAAGTTAAACCGGTTCGTGACGAAGACGGTATCGCTGTTGATTTCGAAATCGAAGGCGAATACCCACAATTCGGTAACAACGATGAGCGCGTAGACAGCATCGCTTGTGACCTGGTTGAGCGTTTCATGACCAAGATCCAGCATCGCAAAACTTACCGTAATGCGATCCCGACTCAGTCAGTTCTGACCATTACTTCTAACGTAGTATATGGTAAGAAAACAGGTAACACCCCTGACGGTCGTCGTGCTGGTGCTCCGTTTGGCCCAGGCGCTAACCCAATGCATGGTCGTGACCAGAAAGGTGCTGTAGCCTCTCTGACTTCTGTTGCCAAACTGCCATTCGCTTACGCTAAAGACGGTATCTCTTACACCTTCTCCATCGTGCCGAACGCGCTGGGTAAAGAAGCTGATGCACAGAAAGCCAACCTGGTTGGTCTGATGGACGGTTACTTCCATCACGAAGCGAGCATCGAAGGCGGTCAGCACCTGAACGTCAACGTAATGAACCGTGAAATGCTGCTGGACGCGATGGAAAATCCTGAGAAATATCCTCAGCTGACTATCCGTGTATCTGGTTACGCAGTACGTTTCAACTCGCTGACTAAAGAACAGCAACAAGACGTTATTACTCGTACTTTCACACAGTCCATGTAATATTCGTTCTGTTCACAAAAAACCCCGGCTGGCAACAGTCGGGGTTTTTTTATGGATACAGGTTCCGCTTTAAACTATGTCTCCGTGCTCAACGTATAAATATGTAATAAAATGAGCATTATTAAAGAAGTATTCTGGAGTTAACTATGACTATTAAAGGCCGCATACACTCTGTAGAAACCTGTGGCACCGTCGATGGCCCGGGTATCCGCTTTATTGCTTTCTTTCAGGGATGCCTGATGCGTTGCAAATATTGTCATAACCGGGATACCTGGGACACTGAAGGCGGTAAAGAAGTCACCGTTGATGATTTGATGAAGGATTTACTGGCTTACCGCCATTTTATGAAATCCTCGGGTGGCGGCGTAACCGCATCAGGTGGTGAGGCAACACTGCAGAAAGAATTCGTTACGGAATGGTTTAAAGCCTGTAAAGCGCAAGGCATCCATACCTGCCTGGATACCAATGGCTTTATTCGCCATTACGATCTGGCACTGGATGATTTATTGGCCCAAACCGATCTCGTCATGCTGGATATCAAGCACATGAATGATGAGATCCATATTCCTCTCACCCATGTCAGCAATAAATATTGTCTGGAATTTGCCCGCTATCTGGCGAAAAAAGGCAAAACAATGTGGATCCGGTATGTTGTTGTGCCAGGCTGGAGCGATGATGATGCGGGAGCGCATGCATTAGGCGCTTTCATTCGTGATGAGCTGGGTGGCAAGGTGGAAAAGCTGGAAATGCTGCCTTATCACGAACTAGGTAAGCACAAATGGACAGCCATGGGGGAGAAATACGAACTTGATGGTGTCCATCCTCCGAAAAAAGAAGTCATGGAACACCTGAAAGAAATTCTGGTCTCTTATGGTATCAAAGTCAGTTACTGATCACTGAAACAGAAATACCCGATCCAGTTGCTCAAACGCTTTTCGCAGCGTTTTGGCTAAATCAAAATAGCTGGGTCGGTTTACTGACGGCATACAATTCAGTTTCTGATTAATCTCGAAATACCAGCGTGACAATGAAGGCGGTAGCTGTGTTTCAGCCCGCCGGCCAAGCCAATAATACCCTTGCACCGGTAGACTCAATGCAAACATGCAACTGGCGATAAAGGTTGGCCAGTTATCAGAAGTTCCCCATTGCAATTGCAGACATCCGCTAATGACAATCAGTGCGGGAATTAATCGCTTTCCCCAATTAAGCAGATAAATAACCTTTTGTTCCGGAAAAAACGCTGCAAGTTCAGGATGTTGTGGCCATACAGAAGAGTAATCAGCACCATACGACAATGTTTTGCTGAAAGAATTCATACCGCACCTCCTCTTTCCGCCAATTTGTAACTTTAACTCACAGTTAAGTAAATAAGAACTATTTGTGGTTTGGCGATATCCACTGTATCCTTCGGCGCTTAAAACGTTAAGTTTTAACAGGAAATATATGCCACTTAGTCAGGGCCTGTTGATTGCCCGAATTAGTGGTAAACAGTGGGCTCCTGACATAATCATATGCTATATTCTCTGCCAGTGTTTAACATTTTTTAAACATTACTGTAACTGTGTTGTTAGAACCCCATTTTTAGGATTAATGAATGAGTAGCAAGTTGGTTCTTGTACTTAACTGCGGCAGTTCTTCTCTGAAATTCGCCGTAATTGACGCCACCACTGGTGATGAAAAACTCTCCGGCCTTGCCGAATGTTTACACCTCGATGACGCCAAAATCAAGTGGAAACTTGATGGAGCCAAAGGCAATGCCGATCTGGGTGCCGGCGCCGCTCATCAGGAAGCGCTTGATTTTATCGTACAAACCATCCTGCCAAACAAGCCGGAACTGGTAGCCGATCTGATCGCGATAGGTCATCGTGTGGTTCACGGTGGTGAGAAATTTACACAGTCTGTCCTGATCGATGACAGCGTTGTAAAAGGGATTGAAGAATGCTGCACACTGGCGCCACTGCATAACCCGGCACATCTGGTTGGCATCAGCGCGGCAAAGCATGCGTTTCCGTCATTACCTAACGTAGCTGTATTTGATACAGCCTATCATCAGACGATGCCGGAACAAGCATACCTGTATGCGTTACCGTATAAACTTTATAAAGAAAACGGTATCCGCCGTTATGGTATGCATGGCACCAGCCACTACTATATCAGCCTGCAAGCGGCAGAAGCGCTGAACAAACCGGTTGAAGAACTGAACATCATCAATTGCCATCTGGGTAATGGTGGTTCTGTTTGTGCTATCAAGAGTGGTCATTCTGTTGATACCTCCATGGGCATGACCCCACTGGAAGGTCTGGTCATGGGTACCCGCTGTGGCGATATCGATCCGGCTATCATTTTCCATCTGCATGATGCACTGGGTATGAGCCTGGACGATATCCACCGTATTCTGACCAAGGAATCCGGTCTGTTAGGCCTGACTGAAGTCACCAGCGACTGCCGTTACGTAGAAGATAACTACGAAACTAAAGAAGAAGCCAAACGAGCGATGGATATTTACTGCTATCGTCTGGCAAAATATATCGCTGGCTACACCGCTGCGCTGGATGGACGTCTGGATGCGGTAGTCTTCACTGGTGGTATCGGTGAAAACTCTGCACCTATTCGTGAACTGACGCTGAATCGCCTGGGTCTGTTAGGCTTTAAAGTTAATGCCGAAGCAAACCTGAAAGCTCGTTTTGGTAAACAGGGTATCATCACTGAAGAAGGCAGCACGGTTGCCATGGTGATCCCAACCAATGAAGAGTGGGTAATTGCGCGTGATGCGGCGAATTTGGTCGCCTGATAATATACAATAATCAAGGCTGCCTTCGGGCAGCCTTTTCGTTAGTAAGTAAACGTCGTAACAAGGGGATATAAAGTGGCTCGTACAATCATGCTTATCCCGATTGGCACCGGCGTTGGCGTCACCTCTGTAAGTCTGGGCATGGTCCGGGCTATGGAGCGTCATGGCGTTAACGTAAGCTTTTTTAAGCCGGTAGCTCAACCGAGACCTGGTCAATCTGGCCCTGAAACATCAACAGCCGTCATTCGTGCCGGTTCAAACATCACACCTCCTGAACCACTCTCCCTGCAATATGCAGAGAATATGATCACCTCGAATAACAGTGCCATTCTGTTAGAAGAGATTGTCGCTCTCTATGAGAGACACATCCAAGAGAGTGGTGCCGAAGTGGTGGTGATTGAAGGTCTGGTTCCGGTAGATAAGCAACCTTTTGCTAATAAACTGAACCAGGAAATCGCAACTGCACTGGATGCAGATATCGTTCTGGTAACTCATCCTGGCAATTACTCCAGTCAGAAACTGAAAGAAAGCATCGAACTGGCCTGCGCTAATTTTGGTGGTGCTAACAGCAAACGTATTGTTGGCTGCATCATCAATAAAGTCGGTGCGCCAGTTGATGAACACGGTATTACCCGTCCTGACCTGACCGAGATGTTCGAAGCACATCATACAGGTGAAAGCGGCAGTAACCATCTGGAAATTCTGCAGTTCTTTGGCAAGTCACCACTGAAGATCCTGGGTTGCATCCCATGGAATTCTCAGCTGATTGCACCACGTGCGATTGATCTGGCTCGTCATCTGAATGCGAAAATCATCAATGAAGGCGAAATTTACTCCCGTCGTCTGAACATTGTGACTTTCTGTGCCCGTTCCATCCACAACATGGTACAGCACTTTAAACCAGGCAGCCTGCTGGTTACTTCTGGTGATCGTTCAGACGTTATCGTTTCTGCCTGTCTGTCTGCAATGAACGGCGTTAAGCTGGGCGCATTGCTGCTGACCGGTGGTTACCATCCTGAACCGCAGGTGATGGCACTGTGTCAGCAGGCAATGCAGACTGGTCTGCCAATCCTGATGATTAATACCAATACCTGGCAAACCGCTGTCAGCCTGCAGAATTTCAATGTTGAAATTCCGATTGATGACAATGCCCGGATTGAACTGGTTCAGGATTATGTTGCCGGCCATATCGACAAACACTGGCTGGAAACACTGACTTCCGAGTCCAGCCACCCTCGTCGTCTGAGTCCGCCAGCCTTCCGTTATCAGCTGACTGAACTGGCACGTAAAGCGAATAAACGTATTGTTCTGCCGGAAGGCGATGAACCACGTACAATCCGGGCTGCAGCTATTTGTGCGGATCGTGGTATTGCCCGTCCAGTTCTGTTGGGTAACCCTGATGAAATCCGTCGGGTTGCTGAGCAGCAAGGCGTTGTGCTGAGCGATCTGGTTGAAATCATTGATCCAGTAGAAGCTCGTGAACGCTATGTACCGCGTCTGGTTGAACTGCGTAAGAGCAAAGGTATCACTGAGGTTGTCGCCCGTGAACAACTGGAAGACAATGTGGTATTGGGTACTCTGATGCTGGAACGCAATGAAGTGGATGGCCTGGTTTCCGGTGCTGTACATACAACTGCGAATACCATTCGTCCGCCGCTGCAGATCATCAAAACTGCACCAGGCAGCTCATTGGTATCATCCATCTTCTTCATGCTGCTACCGGATCAGGTTCTGGTTTATGGCGACTGCGCGATTAACCCGGATCCTAACGCAGAGCAACTGGCTGAAATCGCAATTCAGTCTGCTGACTCAGCAGCGGCCTTTGGTATTGAGCCTCGCGTTGCCATGATCTCCTACTCTACCGGTACTTCCGGTACTGGTGCAGATGTAGATAAAGTGCGTGAAGCCACTCGTATTGCGAAAGAGAAACGTCCTGATCTGATCATCGACGGTCCTCTGCAGTACGATGCGGCAGTCATGGCTGACGTTGCCCGTTCTAAAGCACCGAATTCACCGGTTGCTGGTCAGGCTACCGTGTTCGTCTTCCCTGATCTGAACACTGGTAACACCACTTATAAAGCGGTTCAGCGTTCTGCCGACTTGGTTTCTATCGGCCCGATGCTGCAGGGTATGCGTAAACCTGTAAACGACCTGTCTCGCGGCGCTCTGGTTGACGATATCGTCTACACCATCGCACTGACCGGTATTCAGGCAACACAAACACCTGAAGCCTGATAAGCCGTTTGTCTTCTATTTAAAGCCCTGGTTTCAGGGCTTTTTTGATCCTATTAACCTGACTCCCGTCGGCGTTTACATCACACACTGATCCGACCGCCGTATCGCCATCTGCCAGGCTTAATATCCGTTTTTCAGAACTCCTATTTACATGCTTTTTGGTTTACTAATACCAACAATCATCTATACCTTATTTAAGGCCTTTGTATTTAAGATCTTGGTATTAAAGATGAAATAAATCAAAAGGCCCATGACTGAACATCGCCTCATAAGACAGATCTGATTTTCGCAGGAGATTTTATGTATAAAATCATTATGGCTTTTGCTATCACCATCAGCAGTTTCTCCGCCAATGCTGCCTTTATATTTGGTGATGAACTGTATCAGCTCTGTACTTCTGATGAGAACAGTCAGTATTACATTCAAAATGAATCTGAATGCCGCGGCTATGTGACAGGCGTTTATGATCGTTTGACCGGAACGGCAAAAGACGGTGTTTTGTGCCTTAAAGGCAAAATAACTACCGGGCAGATAAAAAAAATATTTATCGCTTATGCAGATAAAAATCCGGCTAAATTAAACAGATCCGCATATGAAGTAGTCGAGAATTCAATTTATCAGACATTCAGGTGTAGCAGGTAAAAATGATCGCCACTGCATATACCAAACGGTATGTCACAAGTACGTATCAGCCTGAAACTGAGTACGATACTTTGCTCACAAATTAACCATCTGCACGGTTATGTCACCTTTCTTCCACAACATTAACCACAGGAAATGTGGATAAGATCAATCTATTGAAATCGTGATCTGCAGAAAAAAACATCTTACTTTGCGTATCCGACATACTGTTTATAGCCTCTTCACCCGTAAATTGTGCAATTTATCAGCAAGGCGGTTATATGAGGATTTTGATCACAGGTGCGTCCGGATTTATTGGTCAATATTTAGTCAGATTATTGCGTGCAGAACATGACCTATTATTGGTCAGCCGGCAACCAGAGTTAACAGCCAGGCAATTAGCTGTGGATAACTCTAAAGTTATTCAACTGGAACAATTGAATTCGCTTAATAATGTGGATGCAATTATCAATCTGGCTGGTGAATCACTGGCAACAAAACGCTGGAGTATTGAACAGAAACGCCGAATCAGTGAAAGCCGCTGGGTGATCACAGCTGAATTACTGGAAAAACTGAAACAGAGTACACCCGCTCCCCGAGTCTGGATCAATGCATCTGCAATCGGATTTTATGGTGCACACGGCACTGAACCACTTGATGAAAGTTATATTCCTTCTCATGGTGACTTTCCTTACCGCGTCTGCGCCCATTGGGAAGAGCTGGCACAGCAGGCATCTGACTATCACTGCCGGGTCTGCATTATGCGCATCGGTCTGGTTCTGGGGCGGCAAGGCGGCGCACTGGCCAAAATGTTACCGGCATACTGGTTAGGTTTAGGCGGTCCGCTTGGTTCAGGTAAACAGATGGTATCGTGGATCACGCGCGCAGATCTGGCCGATGCGATCCGCTTTCTTTTGGAACATCCGGAATGCCAGGGAGTCTATAACGCAACGTCTCCTCATCCTGTAAACAATGAGACATTCAGTGCCACGCTGGCCGCCGTATTGCACCGTCCTCATTTTCTCCGGACACCGGGCTGGCTGCTGAAAATATTATTAGGCGAGATGGCCGGCCTTCTTCTGACCGGACAAAATGTTCAGCCCAAACGATTACTGGAAGCCGGCTTCCAATTCCGGTATCCCGAATTGTCAGAAGCCATGCGTCATGTGCTGGAGGATTAATACTCTATAAACTTCGTAAACGGCCGGCCAGTGTCCTCCGCAGCAACGGTTGTAAGGTAAATTGAGACACCAGCAGAACAGTTGCCGCGCCGCTCAGCGGCAATAGCCACCATAATACCGGTAACCAGTGCCAGGGCTGCTCACTCCATTCCATATGCAGCCACCAGCGGATCAGCTCACAACTGAACGCGGCAGTGATACCGGCAAACCCACCCAGTAATATCGCCTGCCAGTGCAGCATGTCCCGCAATTGCCGGCGCTGTGCGCCGAGTGTTCGCATGAGCAGCAGACTGGTCTGACGCTGCTGTAATCCAGCCTGCCACTGTACCAGCAATACCTGTATTGCTGCGGCAGAAACCAGCAACATCAGCAGTGTCATCGCCCGGGCCAGTTTATCCAGCACGCTCTGCAGTTTATTCAGTATCGTATCAATATTAAGCGATGTAACGGTTGGAAAAGTCCGGGCAAGCTCCAGTTCCGCAGGTAGTTTGTCTGCGGGAACCCGCATACTGGTCATCCAGTTAACCACGAATGGCTGCAGGACATCGGGTGAGAAAATCATGAAGAAATTAGGCCGCATACTTTGCCAGTCAACCTGGCGGATATTCCGGACTGTCACTTCAAAGGATTGATCATCCACCGTAAACCGCAGCCGATCTTTCAATGTGATATTGAGCTCTGTTGCCACGCCCTGTTCTATCGAAACCATCCCGGACAAATCACTATTCCAGGACTCACCGCTCACGATCAGGCTATCTCCCGGTAGCTCTGCCTGTGCGGTCATCGTCAGTTCACGATGGATGCCTTTCCGCCCGTTCTGGCCTTCCTGCTGCGTTACTGCTTCGTCGTTAATGTGTGTCAGGCGTCCTCTGACAATCGGATACAACGGTGCATGTGGCAGTTGATGTTGCTGCAGAAACTTCTCCAGAGCCGGTTTATCGCTGTCAGGAATATTGATAAGAAAACGGTTTGGCGCATCCGCAGGCAAAAACGTCTGAAAACCGGTGACTATTTCACTGCGCACACTGATCACCACTCCCAGCAACAACAGCGACAACGCAATATCACTTAACTGATGCAGAATTTCAAGCGGCTGACGCTGCCAATGCTGTACCGCCAGATAGAAACTGCTGCCTGTCACCCCTCTTGGCAAAAGGCGCAGAAGCAAATAGCCGATCCCGCCCAATACCAGGAGCAGGGCAACGACGCCCCCCAGCAATCCCAGTACCAGCCGGGTATCCTTCAACAGAAACAGATTGATCAGTAACAGACCGGTGATGAGTAACGGCAATGCCAGCCAGGCCGGAACCCGGCTTTCCTGTTCCTGACGTAATACGCGTAACGCCGGCACATCCAGCAAACGCCAGAGTGGTATGCACACCAGAATAGCAACCAGAATGCCTCCCAGCACAAAGGCCAGAATAAATGGCTGCAGCGAAGGTGTTGCCAGTTCCGGAGGTAACGCATTGCCCAGTTGCCAGACCATCCAGCGATGAATTAGCCATCCAAGGAAGCAACCGATCATGATTCCGGTCAGAGTCAGTAAACTGAGTAAGCCACCCAGTAACGTCATGATCCGCCAGCGTGAGGCACCGAATGTCTTCAGCAGCGCCAGCATGGTTTGTGTCTGGCGGGTGTATTGTTGAATGGCAATGCTCATCGCCGTGGCCCCCAGTAACAGCCCCAGCAACGAAGTCACCCGGAAGAAGCGTTCGCTGCGTTCCAGTTGCCGGGATAAATTACGGTTTGCCTGTTCCGGTTTTAATAATTTTTGTCCTGCCTGTAAGCGGGATGAAATCCAGGGTTCCCATTTTTCGAAGGCGGCAGCATTGCCATGAAACAGATAACGATGAATCACCCGGCTTCCGGGTAACAGCACTTGGGCGGCACCGACGTCATGCTGGTGCATCAAGGCTCTCGGTGCCAGTGCTAACGGATTGAAACTCTGATCCGGTTCCTGAACCAATTCACCGGCGACACGTAACTCAGTAGAGCCAAGCTGGACTTCATCTCCGGGTTTAACCTGCAACATTAACATCAGCTGCCGGGACAGCCAGAGCTCTCCAGGCCGAACCGCCTGCTGTGGCAGAAGCTGTAAACGGCCATAGAACGGGTATCCCTGGTCAACGGCTTTCACCGAAGCCAGCTGCATCTGTTCAGCGGTGAGCAACATGGTCGAAAACTCGGTTGTCTGGGTAAATTGCAAGCCGCTATTCTTGGCTTGTGTCAGCCATAACTCCGGTAACGGTGTAGCAGACTCAATAACCTGATCGGCGGCAAGAAAATCACGTCCTGATACTTTCAGGCTCTGAGTCAGACGATCAGAAACCAAAGATACACTTAATACCGAGGCGATACAGACTGCCAGCGCCAGTACGAACCATTGCAGGCCACCCTGCCACCCCATCCGGCAAAACAGACGCCACAATAATCGGATCATCGCGATTCCTCCAACCGTCCTGCCGTCATACGCAACTGACGCTGGCAACGTGCAGCCAGAGCCACATCGTGTGTGACAATTACCAGGCTGGAACCGGACTCCCGATTCATCCGAAATAATAAATCTGCTACTTTTTGTCCGGTATGCTGATCCAGATTACCGGTGGGTTCATCCGCCAGTAACAAGGCCGGCTGACAGATAAAAGCCCGGGCCAGCGCAACACGTTGCTGTTCGCCACCGGATAATCTGGCTGGTTTATGATGCAAACGTTCCCCTAACCCCACGTCATTTAGCAACGTGGTTGCCAATTGTTTAGCCTGACTGATCCCCCGTAATTCAGCCGGTAGCATCACGTTTTCCAGCGCGGTAAGTTCCGGGATCAACAAGAAAGACTGAAAAACAAAACCGATCCTTTCTGCGCGCAACCGGGCGCGTTGTTCTTCATCCATCTGATGTAATGGCTGACCGGCAATGTAAATTTCACCTTCACTCGGCAGATCCAGCCCGGCCAGCATTCCCAGCAAGGTCGATTTACCTGAACCCGAGGCACCAACGATGGCAACACTCTCTCCCGGCTTGACTTGTAACCGGATCCCATCAAGGATGGTAAGCTGTTCCTTACCTACCGAAACCCGTTGCGACAAATTGTTGACCTGTATCATAAGAGGTTGCGTCATGAAAGGTATCCTATTGATGTTATTATCTATTTTCTCACTGTCTGGTCATGCCGGTACATTATTGATCTTGGGTGACAGCCTGAGCGCCGGTTATATGATGGCGGCAGAGCAAAGCTGGCCTGTTCTTTTGCATCAGCAGTGGCAGAAGGAAAAATTCCCGGTCACTATCATTAACAGTAGCATCAGTGGCAGCACCACTCAGGACGGGCTGGCCCGTTTACCGGCCTTATTGTCCCGACACAAGCCCGACTGGGTCTTAATCGAACTGGGTGCCAATGATGGTATCCGGGGTTTTCCACCTGCTATTCCTTATCAAACGTTGCAGAAAAGCATTCAGATCATTCAGCAAGCCGGCGCTAAACCGTTATTAATGCAAATCCGGATCCCAAGAAATTATGGTGTGGCCTATATCGAAAAACTGGAAGCGATTTATCCCAGACTGGCAGAAGAAACAGATACCCCACTGCTACCATTTTTCCTTGAGCCCATCGTGACTCGTCCGGAGCTGATGCTAAACGATGGCATTCATCCGACAGCAGCAGCACAACCCCTGATCAGGGATATGATGGCACCGCTATTACGTCAGTATATTCAAACCACAGAAAAGACTCTTTAGACAACCTTTTTTGCCCTGAAATGTAATTTCAGGTAAAGATGTGTATATCTATGCAGAGTCTATTGTCCGGTTCTTTCAGCACCGTATCATGGCGCTGTCTTTTTATTAGGAAGGTTTACATGATCCGCATTCTGTTGGTTGATGATGATCCCGAGCTGTGCAGCATGCAGGGGGAATATCTCAGTAACGAAGGTTTTGCAGTACGAATGTGCCACGATGGTGAGAGCGGACTGGAAGAGGCGCTCAGTGGGCATCATGATCTGATCCTGCTGGATGTTATGATGCCGAAACTCAATGGTATTGAGGTTCTGCGCCGTCTGCGGATCCACAGTAATATCCCGGTACTGATGCTAACGGCAAAAGGGGATGATATTGACCGGATCATCGGCCTGGAGTTAGGCGCTGATGACTACGTTTCCAAGCCCTGCACTCCTCGTGAGCTGGTTGCCCGGGTAAGGGCCATATTGCGCCGGGCCGATCCGGAGAAACAGGACTCGGGGCAATTACAACCGTTGCGGGTCGGCGCGCTGGCCATTTCAGCTGCCAGCCGCAGCGCTTCCTGGCATAACGAAGTGCTTGATCTGACCAGTACCGAATTCAATCTGCTGGAGATGTTGTGCCGCCGTGCCGGCAGAACTATCAGCAAGGAAGATCTCTCCCTGCATACCCTTGGCCGCCCGTTGGCACGTTATGATCGCAGTATTGATGTACATGTCAGTAACCTGCGGCAAAAACTGGGTCTGCTGAAAGATGGACGTTCTCCGATTCAAACTATCCGCGGTATTGGTTATCAGCTGGTCGTGGAATAATTAATGCGTCGCATCTTCTGGAAAATACTGCTGAGTTTCTGGCTGGCTATTCTGCTGACCGGCATTGTCACCGGCATCATTATCACACTCTATCAGGATGCCAAGATTGCATACAGCGTCATAGAAACCGGCGCGCGTCCTAACGGCCTGACAGAATCGGTTGCCAGAACGCTGGCCACTGGCGGCAAAGCATTATTAAGAGAGATAGTAAAACCGCAAACAGCCGGGAAAGAGGCAACCGGAGGTCCTCCCTTGCCATTTGTTGTCGATACACAGGGAAAAGATCTATTTAGCCGGACAGTAAACAGTAAAGCCTGGGCTGAAGCGCAACGTCTTACTGACAAGCAGGCAAACACCCCGGGGGTGGAGAAAGTAACACTGCCTGATGGCGAAGTTTACTGGATATTCATGCCTCGCCGTCCTCCCCCTTTTCCGCATAACATCATGTTTGAGCTGTTTGATGCACCGTTTTTCCTGCTGGTTATGGCAATCCTGACCAGTCTATTGTTCAGCAGTTGGCTGGCCCGTGTTATCTCCCGTCCGATAGAAACATTGCGCGACGGCCTGAAAGCCGTATCCCAGGGGCATTTTGATATTAATGTCAGCCAGACACTCGGCAAGCGTTACGATGAGTTCGCCGACCTGGGACAAGACGCTGACTCAATGGCAAAGAAACTGAAGCAGTCGATCCATGCCCAGCGCCGCTTGCTGCACGATATTTCGCATGATTTACGTTCGCCGCTGGCCCGTCTTCAGCTGGCAATCGGTCTGATGCGTCAGAAACCAGAAAATAGCGAACTGATGCTGCAACGGATTGAACAGGAATGTCATCGCCTGGATAGCCTGGTCGGTGAGGTATTGATGCTTGCCCGTATGGAATCCGGCGTACCGCTGCCTAAAGAGGACTATCTGGATCTGGTTGAACTGCTGCAGTCACTGGTGGATGATGCCCAGTTTGAAGCCAGAGACAGCGACTGCATGATAGCGCTGCATGTGGATGAGGTGCTGAATGACGGCATCATTATCCAGAGCCGGGGAGAATTGTTATTACGGGCATTTGACAATCTTATCCGTAATGCACTGCTGCATGCCGGCCCTCGCTGTCATATTGAAATCAGCGTGTATCAGAAATCGCCGGGGCTGCTGCAGATCGATATTGCTGACAATGGTCCCGGTATTGCTGAACATACTCTGAGTTCAATTTTTGAACCCTTTTTCCGCAGTAATAATAATCAAGGGTCCGGATTGGGTCTGGCGATAACCAAACGGGCAATAGAAGCGCACGGCGGTACCATCTCTGCATATAACAGAGAGTCCGGCGGCTTATGCATGCATATTGAATTACCCTGTCCGGAACAACCTTCCTGACACGGAAAGGATAAAAACCTTGGCTGGTTTTATCCTTTCCGGGATGGCTGATCCTTAACCGTAAAAAACTGACTCACGGTTGCACTCAGCCGTTTCAGCAAAGCCCTTCTGATTTGTGAAAGTCTCGGTTTTTCATTGGCCTGCAACTCGATCGGACGGCATAACTGAATCGTATTGATACCTAACCGGGCGGACATCAGCCCACTCCCCAGCCCTTGTGCCAACTTGGCTGAAAGTTTTGATGTCAGCTCACTACTGAACCAGTCTGTCCCCAGTTCTGTTGCCAATTCCGTTGCGCCGGCAAATACCATATTCTGCAAGATCTGACGAATCAGACGAATTTGTCCCCAGTAACCAAGACGGATCTGATAAACAGCGGCAATATTCCGGACCATTCTGATATTCCGCCATACCACCAGCAACATATCTGCCAGCGCTAACGGACTGGCTGCCACCAGCAATGCGGTCTGACTACTGGAGGCAAGCACCAGCTGTAACGCCTTTTCATCCAGCGGATGCAAGACAAACTGGCTGAACAACGTTAAAACTTCAGCGTCGTTATGATGGGCATCAATCTGTTCCAGCCATTGCTGATAGCCGGGCGAATGCTGTAAACCCGTTTCATTGGCCAACCGCCGGCAAAATGCCTGCGCATTTCCATGCTGTTGCTCACGGCTCAGATCGGCAGATTGTTCCCGGTAGCAGGTATTACTGCGTAACCGCCGCAGTACCCGCCATTCACGCCAGATCATCCCGCCAGCGCCTATCAACAAGGCCACGATGGCTGCAGACCAGGCTCCCCCCAGAAAAACATTTTCCGATAATTTCTGATAGATAAACTGACCAGTCTCCAGTAAAGCCAGCACCAGCACAGCACAGCTTCCCCACCACAGCCATGCGGACGGAGTGGAAGCTGATTCAACCGGCAGCGACGTCGCATCATCCGGAATATCAACTTCATCAAAACGGGAATCTTCATTCAGCTGTAATGGCGTCAATTCTGCCGGAGGAACGGTATCGGCGACGGTCTCCCGGTTTAATAACGTAAGAGGAACCTCTACTGCTTTTTTTTCATCTGAAGCCGATGCTGTTTTTTTCATTGCATCTTGTCTCCCAGCAAGTATTCCAGTACCTGATCCAACCGGATGTGAGGTCTGGCCTGGTCCTTCTGCCAGAGTGGCGGACGTAAATCGGTCAATCGTAACGGCGAGTTTTGCCAGAAATCAGGATCTGGTATCCGGGACGGTATCACGCCAGGAAACAGCGCCAGTTCATGTCCGGCCAGATCAATCCCGTGTAATACCGTCAATGGCTGCCCCAGATAATCCACCTGATGATATTCGCTGGAACGAATTGCAGCCATTGCCATACATTCCAGCGAAACGCCTTCAAAACGGGCCCGGGCCAGACCAGGCTGAACCAGGTCACGCAGCAGACTAAGCAATGCCGGATGCTGATCCGGCGTGACATGGTCCGCTTTACTGGCGACAAACAGTAATTTATCTATCCGTGGGGAAAACAGCCGTTGCCACCAGTAGCTGCTGCCATACTGGAAACTCTGCAACAATTGCCCCAGCGTGTCCCTTAAGTCATAAATCGCTTCATGACTTACTTTTAATGGTTGCAAACAATCAACCAATACAATCTGCCGGTCAAATCCGGAAAAATGTTTCTGATAAAACTGTTTTACCACATGTTCCTTATAAGCTTCATAACGCGCTTGTAGCAGGCCATACAGAGAGTCATGCTCGGGGGATTCCGGCGATGCACCCCATACCCAGGGCACAAACTGCAGCATCGGCGCTCCGGCAAATTCACCGGGCAACACAAAGCGTCCCGGCTGAATACTTTGCAGGCCGAGTTGCTGGCGGCAGTCCTGCAAATACTGCGTATAAAGAGCAGAAATATTCTTAACCTTATCCACCATCGCCGAGAACGGTTGTGATGCGGACCAATGACTCCCGGCACTCAGCCAGGGCTCTGCCAGACGTCGTCGCCTGGGCGATTGAAGCTGTTCCCGGATCTGCGCGCTCCACTGGGCATAACTTAAATCCAGCAGCGGCAAATCCAGTAACCATTCCCCCGGATAATCGACAATATCCAGATACAGATGACAGACATCATGACCGATTTTCTGACGCAGCAGATGCTGACTGCGAAAACGCAACTCCAGCCGGATCTCGCTGAGCGTCTGTGTCGGCTCCGGCCATCCGGGTGGATCTGACGACAGTACCGACAAAGCCTGGGAATAACCAAACGTTGGTATATGCTGATGCGTCTGCACTACCTGCTGCACGCCCAGCAAACGGCCTTGCTGTAATACCTGCCAGTGCGGTAACCGGGCGCTGAATCCAGCCTGTTCCAGTTGCTGAATCAATGCCGTTACAAATGCCGTCTTTCCGCTACGCGCCAGCCCGGTAACCGCCAGACGAAGATGACGATCCCAGGTTCGTTGCCATAACGTATCCGCCTTACGTTGCAAATTCAGCCATCGTTCATGCTGCAACACAGACACCTCCGCAGATATGAGTTCTTCCCGTCTTTATCAAGTATGCGAACAGACAGCATCTCAGACAAGCACTCGGATATAACTCGCGTTATAATCAGCACTTAGATGTGGCCAACACCAATGGTGGTGATGCCCCGGTCTGCCAGTCATGGATGTCGTATGAAACATTTTCCATTAATACAGTGTTTGGGTGCTGTACTGCTACTACTCACCGGCTGCACCCCGGCCGAGACAGTTAAAACCAGCGGTGCGGTGTACTGTGTTGATAGCTTTAGCAATCATTTGAACCCGCAGATTCTGAGTTCCTCACCTTTTGTTGCCTCATTGTCACAGCAGGTCTATAACCGCCTGATTGAGATCAATCCCGACACACAGCGTCTGGACGGTGCTTTGGCGGAAAATTGGAGTATCAGCCGTAACGGGTTGGTTTATACCTTCAATTTACGACGGAATGTCTCATTTCACCAGACAGCATGGTTTACGCCACAGCGAACCTTTAACGCCGATGATGTGATTTTCAGCTTCCGCCGGATCATTGACGCATCCCACCCTTACCATGCGGTATCTGGTACTCGCTATCCGTTCTTTGATAACCGGCAATTTTCACGGGTTTTGCAGGATGTCAGGAAAATAACCGACTATCAGGTTCAATTCATTTTGCGCCATCCGGATGCTTCATTTATGGCCACACTGGCCAGTGATTATGCCGTTATTTTGTCCGCCGAATACGGTAATTATCTGCAGCGTCAGCACGGCGATCTGCAGGATATTGATGATATGCCGGTAGGAACCGGACCATTTCAGATACTGGAATTGCGGCCAAATGAATATCTGCGCCTGACCAGAAATCCCAGCTACTGGGACAAGACTCCGATACTGGAACAACTGGTTTTTGACTATACCCCCCGGGCATCCAAGCGACTGGCCAAATTATTTACCGGAGAATGTCAGGTTGTTGCCACGCCCGCAGCCAGCCAGCTTCCATTCATCCGCAATAATCCGCGTACCGATGTCGATATTCAGAGCAACATGAATACCACTTATCTGGCGCTGAATACGCACCAGAAACCGCTGAACGATGTGCGTGTACGTCGGGCTATTGCCATGGCCGTTAACAAGGATAACCTGCAACATGCTGTGTTCTACGATACCGGAGAGGCCGCGTCCAGCTTACTACCCCCAGCCTCCTGGGCTCATCATCCAAATCTGGATGAATACTATTATGATCCCGACCAGGCAAAACAATTATTAAAGGAAGCCGGTTATCCAGATGGTTTGGAGCTTACGCTCTGGGTACAGCCGATTCCCCGCACTTACAATCCGGATGCGTCAAAAACAGCACAGTTACTGCAGGGCGATCTTGCCCGGATTGGCATTAATGTCCGGGTCATTGAAACGCGCTGGACAGTAATGCGGGCCAATCTGAAAGAAGGAAAACATGATATGGCTCTGTTGGCATGGGCTGCCGACAACGCCGATCCGGATAACTTCCTGCGCCCGCTGCTAAGTTGTGAAGCCATGAAGAATGGCGGTAATAATTACTCCGGCTGGTGTAATGATGATTTTGATTCACACTTAGATAATTCGCTGGCAACCCAGCGATTATCGCAACGGATTTTTGAGTATCAACGTACCCAGGAAATGATTTATGAACATGTCCCTGTGATTCCGCTGGCTCATGCTTTGATCGTCAGCGCTTACTGGCAGAATATGCACAATATAATCATTCCGCCAACAGGTGGTGTTTCATTCAAAAAGGCATACCGGGAGTAAATTATGCTTATTTACATATTACGCCGTTTAAGCCTGTTGTTTTTCACATTGCTGATACTGAGCCTGCTGGCTTACGGTATGGATCGTAGTATTAACGCTTATCCGGAGACCGGACTACTCAGTGGCTACATTGAATTTGTGAGCCGCTTTTTCAGTGGGAACTGGGGTTTCTCCAGTGTCACCGGCGAGCCAGTGCTGGATAATGTGCTTTCCTATTTACCGGCAACGCTGGGGCTCTCACTGGCTGGAATTATCATTGCCACCATCATCGGTGTTGCACTGGGTTCAATTGCAGCCATTTATCGTGAACGGTTACCGGATATCATGATTACCAACCTGAGTTTGCTGGGATTCTCCATTCCTGTTTACTGGTTGGCAACCCTGCTGATCATGACGCTTGCCATGCAACTGGGCTGGTTTCCTTCATCGGGACAACTCAGCCTGCTCTACCAGATCACACCGGTTACCGGATTCAGCTTACTGGATTGCTGGTTATCTGATAGTCCATACCGCATGGAAGCTTTTCTGAATACACTACAACATCTGGTACTGCCAGCCAGTGTACTTGCACTGGCTACAACCACGGAAGTGATCCGGCTGGTACGCAATTCACTCAGCGAAGTCATGGCCCAGGGATATATCAAAGCTGCATTAAGCCGTGGTCAATCAACCTGGAGTGTTATTCTGGCCCATGGCTTGCGGAATGCGCTGCCACCGATCTTACCAACACTGAGCATGCAATTCGGCACCATAGTGACGTCAGCCATTATTACCGAACAGATCTTTGAATGGCCGGGCCTGGGACGCTGGCTTGTCAGCAGTATCAGTGCCCGTGATTTTGCATCCGTGCAGGCCTGCATGCTGGTCATTGCGATTGCACTGATCATTATTAATATTTGTTCAGAATTGCTGACTGTTTTGTTTTACCCGGCCAAAAGGAAAGCGTTGTATGCCCAGCAAGGTTAGAGTTTATCCTGAGATCCGCATACCATCGCCGCTGATCCAGACCTGGCAAACATTCCGCAAGAACTCCCGGGCAATGACCGGGTTGTGGATCTTCTCTTTCTTTATTGTCATGGCGGTGCTTGGTCCATCACTGACCAGCTACGATCCGTTTAGCCAGAATGCGGACGCCTTGTTACTACCCCCATCCTGGGAAACCAACGGTTCTCTTCATTATTTTCTTGGCACCGATGACTTGGGCCGGGATGTGTTATCGCGTTTGCTATACGGCGCACAACTGACCTTCGGCAGTGCCTTGACTGCTTGCGTACTGGCAATGCTGGTTGGCTCCGGTATTGGCATGATTGCCGGCATGCAGCATGGTCTGACCTCCAGTATTCTGTACCACATGCTGGATGTCTTGCTGTCGATCCCTTCACTGCTGCTGGCAATTGTGCTGGTTTCGGTCATGGGGGCGAGTCTGGAAAATGCGCTTCTGGCCATCACACTGGCATTACTCCCCCAATTTATACGGGCATCATTTAATGCGGTACGTGAAGTCGCCAATAAAGAATATATCATCGCGGTCCGGCTTGATGGTTCAACGCCATGGCGTATTCTCCGGCTGGCAATTCTCCCCAACATTCTTGATGTTCTGGTGACACAGACTACGCGCGGACTATCCACAGCCATTCTTGATATCAGCGCCGTCTGTTTTCTCGGCATCGGTGCCCAATCTCCACTGCCCGAGTGGGGTACCATGCTGGCGGATAGTCTGGATCTGGCCTACATATCGCCCTGGAACGTAGCGTTACCCGGATTTGCCATCATGCTGAGCGTGGTAGCCACAAATCTGGTCGGTGAAGGTCTGCGTAAAGCACTGCAACAAGGACAGGAATAATGCCGCTGCTGGATATTCGTAATCTGACCATTGAAATCGGGACTTCACAAGGCCGGGTCAAAGTTGTCGACAAAATCAGCCTCACGATCAACGAGGGTGAAGTACGAGGACTTGTGGGTGAATCCGGTTCAGGGAAAAGCCTGGTTGCCAAAGCACTGGTTGGTATCACTAAAGATAACTGGCATGTATCCGCTGACCGTCTGCGGATCTGCGATGTCAATATACTGGAACTGAGTGCCCGTCAGCGCCGCCAGTTTTTATCACAAAATATTGCCATGATTTTCCAGGAGCCCGTCTCCTGTCTGGATCCCTCAATTCCTGTTGGTGAACAATTGATGGAGGTTATTCCTGACCGGATGTTTGAAGGAAAATGGTGGCAACGTCCGTTCTGGCGTAAAAAGCACGCCAAAGCACTACTACATCGGGTAGGCGTGAAGGATCATGATCGTGTCATGCATGCTTATCCCCAGGAGTTGTCTGACGGCATTTGTCAGAAAGTCATGATAGCAATGGCCATTGCCGTCAAACCCCGGCTACTGATTGCGGATGAACCGATCAGTTCCATGGAAGCGACAACACAGGCACAGATCCTGCGGCTGCTTGATAAAATGAACGTGGTCAACAATACAACCATCTTGTTGATTAGTAATGATTTAACCGCTATTGCCAATCTGGCGGACTCCATCAGCGTCATGTACTGCGGACAAATGGTTGAAACAGGCACCCGAGAATCGATCCTGAAAAATCCGCACCATCCTTATACTGATGCCTTGCTGAATGCACTGCCGGACTTTACTCAGGATCTGCCGCATAAATCCTTACTAACCACATTGCCCGGCTCGATTCCACCACTGCAGCATTTACCTATTGGCTGCCGTCTGGGTCCGCGCTGTCCCTATGCACAAAAAATGTGTGTCCGTATGCCAGGTGTCACTCAGTTAAAAGGACATCAGTTTTATTGCCATTTCCCGCTGAACATGGAGGAATCCAGCCGATGAGCTCCGCACCATTATTGAAAGTCAGCGGTATCAATAAAACCTTTTTTAACCGAGTTGGATTATTTCGCCGGAAAGCTGTTCAGGTACTGAAAGATATCTCGTTTACGCTGGAATCCGGTGAAACACTGGCTTTGGTTGGCGAAACAGGATCCGGCAAAAGCACCCTAGCTAAAATCCTGGCCGGCGTGGTCCCCCCAACGTCTGGCGAGATTGAAGTTAACGGTGAAGTGATCGCGTATGAAGATACCCAGAAGCGTTGCAAACTGATTCGTATGATTTTTCAGGATCCCAACTCTTCGCTGAATCCCCAGTTGCGGGTTGGCCGGATACTGGAAGCGCCACTGCGTCTGAATACCGATCTGAGCGAGGAAGAGCGTGCAAATACGGTGATAGAAACTTTACGCATGGTCGGCATGTTGCCTGAACATGCTCTTTTCTATCCGCAGATGATCTCTTTAGGACAAAAACAGCGTGTGGCTTTCGCCCGCGCGCTGATCCTTGATCCGAAGATCATTGTGGCTGACGAAGCGTTTTCCATGCTGGATGTCTCCATGCGCTCTCAGATAGTCAATCTGCTGCTTAAATTACAGGACCGGTTAGGATTATCTTATGTCGTTGTGGCCAATGATCTGGGGTTGGTGCGTCACATCAGTGACAAGGTACTGATCATGCATCAAGGGGAAATTGTAGAAAGCGGTGCCACCAGCGAGGTTTTCGCCAATCCTCAGCATGATATCACCAAGCGGTTGATTCAAAACCACGGACATGAATACCGCCGGTAAGCTTCATCAGTTATCCGAATATAAAAAAGCCCTGAAAATTCAGGGCTCTATTTTATTGGCTGGACGAATTATACGCCCGCTTTAGCCAACGCGGCTGACACAATCTGTTGCGCTTCCTGCTGGATCGCATCCAGATGTGCTTCACCTTTGAAGCTTTCCATATAGATCTTGTAGATAGACTCGGTGCCGCTCGGACGAGCCGCAAACCAACCGTTCTCGGTTACTACCTTCAGACCACCGATAGCGGCATTGTTACCCGGCGCTTTAGTCAGTTTCGCCAGAATCGGTTCGCCTGCCAGCATAGTTGCCTCAACCAGCTCAGGACTCAGTTTCGACAATACCGCTTTCTGGGCAGTATTTGCCGGCGCGTCAATACGACGGTACACCGGTGCACCAAACTCTTTGGTCAGCTCATTGTATAACTGCTGTGGATCTTTTCCGGTCACCGCCAGAATTTCAGCAGACAGCAATGCCAGAATGAAACCGTCTTTATCGGTTGTCCAAACAGTACCGTCTTTACGCAGGAAAGATGCGCCCGCACTTTCTTCGCCGCCAAAACCGAAGCTGCCATCAAACAGGCCATCGACAAACCATTTGAAACCAACCGGTACTTCTTTCAGATCACGGCCAATTTTGCCGGCAACACGATCAATGATTGAAGAGGAAACCAGTGTCTTACCTACCGCCGCCTGTTTTGGCCAGTTTGGACGATGCGTAAACAGGTATTCAATAGCCACTGCCAGATAGTGGTTAGGATTCATCAGACCGGATTTGGTCACGATACCATGACGGTCATAATCCGGGTCGTTACCTAATGCGATATCAAATTTGTCTTTCAGACCAATCAGGCTCGCCATCGCCCACGGGCTGGAGCAATCCATACGCACTTTGCCATCTTTATCCAAAGTCATGAACGAGAAAGTCGGATCAACGCGATAGTTAACCACTTCAATGTTCAGACCATAGGTCTTGGCAATCACATCCCAGTAGGCAACACCGGCACCACCCAACGGATCAACACCAATCTTGATACCGGATTTACGGATCGCTTCCATATCAAGGACGTTACCCAAATCATTCACATAAGGGGTAACGTAGTCGTATTCTTCAACAAATTCGGAAGCCATCGCTGCAGCGAAAGGCATCACTTTGACATCAGCACAACCGTTTTCCAGGATCTGGTTAGCGCGGTCTTCTACCCATTTGGTGATATCGCCTTCAGCCGGACCACCATGTGGCGGGTTATATTTGAAACCACCGTCTTCCGGCGGGTTATGAGAAGGAGTGATAACAACACCATCCGCCTGATCGGCATGGCCTGCACGGTTATAAGTCAGAATAGCGTGTGATACTACCGGAGTCGGTGTATATCCCAGCCCTTGCTGAATGCGTACCTTAACACCATTTGCAGCCAGGACTTGTACCGCACTGGCTAATGCCGCTTCTGACAACGCATGGGTATCCATCCCAATGAACAGCGGACCGGTGATACCTTTGTCTTGACGGTATTCGGCCAATGCCTGACTGACTGCCTGGATATGAGACTCTGTGAAAGCACTGTTCAATGAACTACCGCGGTGGCCAGACGTACCAAACGCCACACGTTGTTCCGGCAATGTCATATCCGGTTTATTCAGATAGTACGCGGCAACCAGACGTGGAATATTGGTTAAGTCTTCAACGCGAGCTGGTTTGCCTGCATGTGGATGTTGTGCCATATAACGACTTCCTGTTCTTTTATACCTTGTTACAAACCTCTGCGATTGTTTCTGCAGAGTAGCCCATGACCTGCATTAACTGCTTAATAATCAAGCGCTTACGGCCAGTATTCGTGTTAGTAATAACCCAGTACGGGGTCTCGGGGACAGGTTTAGGCTTAGTAGTCGTACCGTTATCCAGCAAGGCTTGCGGATCTTCAGCAAAATAAATCCGCTTACGACCTTTAATGTCGGCAGCACGTCTGAAAGCATCCGGTTGAGAACGATACAGAGCAGAAAGAATCAGCATAAAACGTGCGATAGCACTCTCTTCCCTTGCAAGTTGTGCATCGTTAAGCAGTGCAGCCAGAACATCCACAGAATTCCCGTTCGCTTGTTCTGTTGCTGCTTCGTGATCTGATAGCGCGAACACAGCCGTTTCCGTATCTGCATCCTGAGGCAAAGCAAGCAGGCGTCTTAAAATATCAGAAGCACTCTCACCAATATGCAAGGTACGGCTGGCAATGTAACGGTATATCTGATCATCAACCTCGATGGTTTTCATTCTTCTTTGATTCCGACACTTTGAATATAGACAACAGCCGGATTATACATAAGCCATAGCAGCAAACCTAACCCTGTGCATGGTGTTTAGCGAGCCCCGTGCCTTTACAGTCGCATAAATTCCGGCGTAACACACCCGGGATCATCTCCGCACGTGACTCATCCCTCATTTTGATTTCAGATTACGCCAATCGGATTATTTCGTTAACCAGGAGAATAAATCCATCTTTCGCCATCAGAACAAAGTTTGATTCACTCTATTGATACAAATTTGTTAATATTGCGTTACATTGATGTTCAAGGATAAGATGTGAAACTGAATTACCAGATAACCCCAGCTCCACAGGCTGCAACCATTCCGGTTGTATTATTGCATGGCCTGTTTGGGAAACAGGATAATCTGGGATTATTGAAACAACATCTCATGACGCAATACTCGGTCATTTCTGTTGATTTACGGAATCATGGCCTGTCGGAATGGCATTCCGAAATGAATTATCATGCCATGGGCGAGGATATTCTGGCATTACTGGCGCAGCTTCATATTCCTCAGGCACATCTGATTGGTCACTCCATGGGTGGAAAAGCGGCAATGGCTGTTGCGATACAACAACCCACCCGGGTTGCCTCGCTTACCGTGGCGGATATCGCACCAGTCAGCTATCAGCAGGATCGCCATTCTGCTGTTTTTGCCGCTCTGCAGACCGTAGCAAAGAAGCCGGAGGTAACCTCCCGCAAAGATGCAGATACTCTGATGAGCCAGCATCTGGCCGAACCATCCGTTCGCCAGTTTCTGTTAAAGTCATTCAGCAATGACTCACCTTCCCATTGGCAATTTAATCTCGATACCCTGGCAACCCATTATAGCGACATCATGGGGTGGCCATTTTCAGCCGATCAACAATACCCGGGGCCAGTTCTTTTCATCAAAGGCGGCGCGTCGGACTACCTGCAGCCAGAACATCAACCGGCCATCATGAATCATTTCCCTAACGCCAGTGCTCGCGTCATCCCCGGTTGCGGACATTGGCTACACGCGGAAAAACCAGCGTTATTCAATGGTATTGTGGAGCGGTTTCTACAACAGGTGAACTAGCCCGTCGGGCTTATCATGCGTTATGCTTTCTTTCACATTGTGATATAGTGCGCCCCCTATTGAGAAAGCTCGCACCTGAACCTTGTCTGAAAGTAGTTTTATATATGGCAAAACATCGATCGGATCGTACCACACTGGATCTGTTTGCTGACGAAAAGCGTCCAGGGCGCCCCAAGACTAATCCTCATCCACGTGAATTACAGCTGAAAATCAATAAACGTAATCAGCTGAAACGGGATAAGGAAAAAGGGCTCCACCGGGTTGAACTCAAACTCGAGGCCACGTTATTGGATGATCTCAATCAGCTGGCAGATGCCCGTAGTATTAGCCGGTCAGAACTTATTCAGGAGCTGGTCCGGGAATACGTTAGCACTCAGCGCTCCACCCAGCTAAAATAGTAAACAGCATTTTTGAATTCCGACGAACAAGGAAAACTCATTTTATGGCACTGATAGGTCTGTTCTTTGGCAGTGACACCGGTAATACCGAAGCCGTTGCCGGCATGATCCAGAAAGAACTGGGCAGCGATCTGGTTGATGTACTGGACGTGGCGCAGAGTACCCACGCTGATTTTGAGAAATATGATTTGCTGATCTTGGGCATTCCAACCTGGTATTACGGCGAATCTCAAGCTGACTGGGATGATTTCTATCCGGAACTGGAAAAAGTCGATTTCAGCAGCAAACTGGTTGCCATTTTTGGTTGTGGTGATCAGGAAGATTATGCTGAATACTTCCTGGATGCGATGGGTACCTTACGAGATCTGGTACAGGCAAAAGGCGCCACTATTGTTGGTTACTGGCCGACCGATGGTTATCAGTTTGAAGCATCAAAAGCATTAGTTGATGATAAACATTTTGTTGGTTTGGGTATTGATGAAGATCGTCAGCCGGAACAGACTGCTGAACGCGTTGCGGCATGGTGTCAGCAATTGCGTGAAGAAATGTGTTTATCCGAGCTGGTATAACTCTCTCCGCTCCATAAAGCCTGTGAATTTCACAGGCTTTATTTTATATATAAATGCGAATCATCCGCGTAACACATTTCTTTTTCTTTGTTTTGCGCCCTATAATGGGGTAAGCCCTACTCGCAGCAGTCTCAAACCTGCCCCAAGAATACAGAGAGCTATGACAGACCATAATCAGCAATTGAAAGATGCCGGACTAAAAATCACCTCTCCCCGGGTTAAGATTTTAGAGTATCTGCGCCAGCCTGAATGTCAGCACATCAGTGCGGAAGACCTTTATAAACTGCTGCTGGACAATGGTGAAGAGATTGGCCTGGCCACCGTTTACCGTGTACTGAACCAGTTTGATGATGCAGGCATAGTAACGCGCCACCACTTCGAAGGTGGTAAATCTGTTTTTGAACTGGCGCAGCAACATCACCATGATCATCTGGTATGTCTGGATTGTGGCAGTGTCGTCGAGTTTTCAGATGAAATTATTGAACAACGTCAGAAAGAGATCGCCGCGCAACATGGTATGAAACTGACCCATCACAGTCTCTATCTGTATGGTCACTGTGCCAAAGAGAATTGTCCCAATCGTAAGGCATAATTGATCTTTGCCGCGCGAAATCGGTATCAATAAAAAATCCCGCATATAGCGGGATTTTTTTATTTCTGCGGCTCAATTAATGTTTGCAGCCACCGTGGCCACCGCAACATTCATGCGCATCATCGTCGTCATGTGCATGACCTTTTCCGCCACAGCACTCATGATCATCATCATCATGCCCATGGCCGCCGCAGCAACCTTCACCATGAGCGTGATGGTGGTGATGTCCGCAGCCTTCGTCGTCACCATGCACATGACCATGAGCAATTTCTTCAGCCGTCGCAGCGCGGACGCCTTGCACAGTCACCTTGAAATGCAGATCCATGCCAGCTAACGGATGGTTTGCATCTACTTTTACAAAATCTTCCGACACTTCAACGATAGTAACCGGACGGTGACCATCATCGGTATCCGCAACAAACGTATCACCTTCGGCAACTTCCATGCCGTCGAACAATTCACCAGGCACATCCTGCACCAGAGATTCTTCATATTCACCGTAGGCATCCATCGCTGGAACAGTCAGTTCAAAGCTGTCGCCTTCTTCACGATCATACAAAGCGCTTTCCAGCCCAGGAACTAAAAAACCGCTGCCTTGCAGATAAACAAGCGGCTCACGCCCTTCGGTCGTATCCAGCACTTCGCCCGCATCGTCAGACACGGTGTAATCCAGCGTTACTACGCTCAAATGAGTAATCTTCATTATGTATCCCGGTTAAATGACAACTATCTTCGTCAGCATACCGGAAAAATCCGGTAAAACACAGTCACCACCATCTCATTCAGGTGCTGCCGGACAACTCTTTTCTTCGTATAATGATTTTTTATCTTTATCGGCCGCAGAATTATTCCCGTCATGATCATCGTATCTCAAATCACGCTGCTCCGAGGCAATAAGCCTTTGTTAGAAGAAGCTACCGCCACTATTCATCCGGGTCAGAAAGTCGGGCTGGTTGGAAAAAACGGTTGCGGAAAATCGAGCTTTTTTGCTCTGTTAAAGGGGGAACTGACTGTTGATGCCGGTTCGATTTCTGTACCAGCTCAATGGCAAATCGCAACCGTTGCTCAGGAAACCCCGGCTCTTGAATGTTCTGCGCTGGATTATGTCATTGACGGCGATAAAGAATTCCGCGACCTGGAGCAACAGCTACAACACGCAGAACAACAAGGCGATGGTATTCGTATTGCAGAACTGCATGCCCGGTTGGATGCTGCCGGTGCCTATACGGTTCGCTCCCGTGCGGGAGAATTACTGCACGGCCTGGGCTTTACCAGTGAACAGCACCAGCAACCCGTCTCCGCCTTCTCCGGCGGCTGGCGTATGCGTCTTAACCTGGCACAGGCACTGATTTGCCGTTCAGATCTTTTACTGCTTGATGAACCGACTAACCACCTAGATTTAGACGCCGTTATCTGGCTGGAAAGCTGGTTGCGTTCATATCGCGGCACACTGATCCTGATTTCGCATGACCGAGACTTTCTGGATCGCGTCATCGGCCGCATTATTCATATCGAAAATGGCAAATTGAACGAATATACCGGGGGCTATTCCGATTTCGAAATCCAGCGTGCATCTGCGCTGGCACAGCAACAATCGATGTATGAGAAACAGCAGCAAGCGCTGAGCAAGATGCAGGATTATGTCGACCGTTTCCGCTATAAAGCAACCAAAGCCCGCCAGGCGCAAAGCCGTCTGAAAGCGATGGAACGGATGGAACTCATTCTTCCGGCTCATGTCGACTCTCAGTTCCAGTTTCAGTTCCGTGAGCCTGATGCCTTACCCACACCACTGATCAGTATGGAAAATTTAAGTGCGGGTTACGGTGATAAACTCATCCTGGAGAAAATCAAACTGAACCTGGTTCCCGGCTCCCGCATTGGTCTGCTGGGTCGAAACGGTGCCGGTAAATCTACCTTCATTAAATTGCTGGCCGGTGAACTCCAACCTCTTTCCGGTAAGCTGGAACCCAGCAAAGGCGTCAAGATTGGTTACTTTGCCCAGCATCAACTGGAATCGCTGCAACAGGGTGATTCACCTCTGCAGCATCTGACCCGTATTGCTGGCAACCGGCCGGAGCAGGAGCTGCGCAATTTCCTGGGCGGATTTGGCTTCCATGGTGATCAGGCGCTTGAAGCGGTTGATACTTTCTCTGGCGGTGAAAAAGCTCGTCTGGTATTGGCCTTGTTAGTCTGGCAGAAACCGAATCTGTTATTACTCGACGAACCAACCAACCATCTTGACCTGGAAATGCGTGAAGCGCTGACACTGGCACTGCAGGGCTTCGAGGGTGCCATGGTGATCGTCTCGCACGATCGGCATCTGTTACGCACCACCACCGATGAGTTCTATCTGGTTCATCAGAAGCGGCTGGAAGCATTTGATGGCGATCTGGATGATTATCATAAATGGTTAACCGAGCAGGATAAAAATGTCGGTGAAGCCAAAACAGATAACAGTAACACTATGGCAGCCCCACAAAGTGCCGCTGCACGTAAAGATCAGAAACGGCGGGAAGCAGACTTCCGGCAACAAACCCGCCCTTTGCGTCAGAAACTGGAAAAACATGAACAACAGATGGCTAAGCTGCAAGGTAAGCTGGATGATATTGAGCAGGCACTCGCTGATCCGGCCATTTATCAGGATGATGCCAAAACCAAACTGACCGCCTTATTAGCGCAGCAAGGCCCACTGAAGAACGAACTGGAACAAACTGAACTGGAATGGATGGACATTTCGGAACAGCTGGAACAGATGGAACAACAATTTGCCAGTGAAATGGCGATTCAGGATTAAAACATGCTTAGTTATCGTCATGCATTTCATGCTGGCAACCATGCCGACATATTAAAACACGCGGTTATTTCTCTGCTGATTGATCAGCTGAAACAAAAAGATAAACCGTTCTGTTATCTCGACACGCACTCAGGTGGTGGTTGCTATGATCTCACCGGTGAATGGGCGAACAAGAAAGCGGAATATCTGGATGGCATCGCCCGTCTATGGCCGCAAAGAGATAAATGGCCAGCCCTGAAAAGCTATCTGGACTGCGTTACCGCACTCAATAGTGGTGATGAATTGCATTATTACCCTGGCTCACCGGAAATTGCCCGTTCACTGCTGAGGGAACAGGATCGCCTGATCCTGATGGAGCTGCATAACAACGAAATCGATATTTTGCGCCAGCATATGCATCGTGATAAGCGCGTTGCATTACATCACCGCGATGGTTTTGAAGGTCTTGTTGCTCTGACGCCCCCCACTCCACGACGCGGGCTGGCACTCATCGATCCGCCCTATGAATTGAAAGAAGATTATGAGCGTGTCGTGAAAACCCTGGCCAAGGCCTGGAAACGCTGGTCAGTCGGTATTTATGCCGTTTGGTATCCGTTGCTGGGTAAAGAAGCTGATCGCAGTCAATACATGCTCAGAGAATGCGAAAAACTAGGCATCCCGATGCTAACGGCCGAACTGAGTGTTCAGGCGCAGTCACCGACCTGGGGTATGCATGGATCCGGCATGACTATATTTAACCCGCCGTGGCAGTTCGAACAACAACTGGAAAAATTGCTGCCTGAGCTCTGCTCCTTATTAGCGCTGACGCCTCAGGCAAGCTGGACGATAAAGTCGCATAATTCAGAGGGTTAAACCGAGAAAAAAGGCGTCATTCAATACCCAACCTTTGAATGACGCCCGGTTTTTTCTGATGGCTCTTCATCTTTATGAGCAAAATTTTTTATATATAGATATTTTTCACAATATTCTTTATTTACCGCCAAAAACCGACATATCTACAAGCTAAAATCCAAAAAAAGGCTATTTTGTTAGATTTTTTTGCCAAAAAACCACACATTTACCCGCCGTTAATGCTGACAAATAGTCCATCAGACAGATTGTTGCGTAAATAGAGCAAAATTTGCTATTGCACTGTCACACAAAAGCCCGATAATGCGCCGGATTTTTTATAAAGCATCGCGTTCTGCTTGATCGGACAGAGCGTATCACTGGTGACAGGGCCGTGGCCCTTTTGTGAGGTGTAAACATACAATGAACAACGAAATCGTCCCTGCTGAACTGGATTACCGCGAATTGGTCGCAACCTATGGTTCACCCTTGCTGGTTCTGGATCAGGCCGCTGTCCGTAAACAATACCGCGCTTTAGTTAACGCCCTGCCGGGTGTTCGTATGCATTATGCGTTAAAGCCATTACCGCATTCAGCTGTTGTTGCCACCCTGAAAGCCGAAGGTTGTGGTTTCGATTTAGCCACGAACGGCGAAGTTGATGTGATGCTGGAAAATCAGATCAATCCGGACGATTGTATTCATACTCACCCGATCAAGCGTGACGGCGACATCCGTTATGCACTGGAATACGGCTGCAAAGTTTTCGTATTCGATAATCCGGTTGAACTGGATAAGTTCATCCCTTATCAGGATCAGGCCCAATTATTACTGCGTGTCAGCTTTCCGAATCCGGAAACCAAAGTGGATCTGTCCAAAAAATTTGGCTGCACGCCGGAAGCAGCCTTGCCTCTGCTGCGAAAAGCCAAAGCCATGGGTCTGAATGTGATTGGCCTGTCATTCCATGTAGGATCACAGGTGCCGAATGCGCGTCGCCATGTAGAAGCGATTACTTCCTGTAATCAGATCCTGCGTGATGCCGCTGCTGAAGGTATTGAGCTGCAGGTTCTGGATATTGGTGGCGGTTTCCCGGTGAACTACGGCTCTGATGGCGCCGATTTCAATATCTATGATTTCTGTGCACCAATCCGCGAAGCACTGAACAATACCCCTGCCGGTATCCGTAAACTGGCTGAGCCAGGCCGTTTCATCTGTGCACCGTGCATGACCTCCGTCGCAAGTGTGATGGGCAAGGCTGAGCGTTTTGGCCGCATCTGGTATTACCTGGATGATGGCCTGTACGGTAGCTACAGTGGTCAGCTATTTGATCATATCAACTATCCGAAGTCTGCACCTTACGCTACCGGTGAAGTAAAGCCTGCCGTACTGGCTGGCCCGACCTGCGACAGTATTGATGTGCTGGCAGACGATATCGACTTACCAGAACTGAATGTCGGTGATGTCATTGTTGGTAAAATGATGGGGGCTTATACCTGGGCCTCAGCAACCGAATTCAATTTCTTCCGTAAAGCAAGCATTCTGGTAGTTGATAGCCAGGAAGCGTCTGCAATGGAAGTTATGGCTTGATTTAAAGATAATTAAGCAAAATTAAAGGGCAGCGATGAATATCCGCTGCCCTTTGTTTTTTCAGCCAGTTAAAACTACTGACGCGCTTCAAGCATCAGACGCTTCATTTCCGCCACGGCTTCCGGCAAACCGGTAAATACAGCCCGACCGATAATCGCATGGCCAATATTCAGTTCAATCATCTCCGGGATCGCAGCGATAGCCTGCACGTTCTGATAATGCAGACCATGGCCGGCATTCACTTTCAGACCTTTTTGCGAGGCATAGGCTGCGGCTTCGGTAATACGGGCTAATTCTTCCAGCTGTGCTTCTTCTGTTTCAGCATCAGCATAGCGTCCGGTATGGATCTCGATATAAGGCGCACCGGCTGCAACGGCTGCATCAATCTGAACATGGTCGGCATCAATAAACAGCGAAACCTTTGTCCCGACAGCTGTAAGCCGATTGACCGCATCCTGGATCCGGTCAACCTGAGAGGCGACATCCAAACCACCTTCTGTTGTGACTTCCTGACGCTTTTCAGGAACCAGACACACAAACTGAGGCTTGATGCGACAGGCAATGGACACCATCTCTTCGGTAACGGCCATTTCCAGGTTCATGCGCGTTTTGATTGTCTGGCGCAGAATTTCAACATCGCGGTCCGTGATATGACGGCGATCTTCACGCAAATGCACAGTAATTCCCTCTGCGCCTGCCTGTTCTGCCAGTGCCGCAGCAAATACAGGATCCGGATATGCGGTGCCACGGGCGTTACGCAGTGTAGCTACGTGATCAATATTCACACCCAATAAAATCTTGCTCACTCTGATCTCCTTGCTATAAATGCAGAATAAAGCTCCCTGCTTTTCAGGGGTCGATTACCTAATAATGCAGCAAACGCCTGACGGCTGAAACGACGGGCTGCAGCTAAAATATTTTCATCAGAAAAGTCTTGTTCCGATATTCCGATTATTTCCCTGCCAGAAAAAACGGAATGGTTACATAATGCTGTTGTGACAAAACCGGCTTCAGGTTCATAACGATAAAAACAAGCCGGATCAATAGGCAAGCCGCTATCTGCAGCGTAACAAAAATCCGAGCCATAGCCTAATTGCTGCAGCAGCAACAGTTCAAATTGTCTTAACAGCGGCGAAACCAATTCTTGCTGATTTGATAGCGCCAGTAATGTCTGAAAATAACTGCTGAACAATCCGGGATATTCGGCATCAGGTTCCAGTAAATAATACAGCAATTCATTCAGATACAAGCCACTGAACAACCTCTCCCCCTGCAATACAATTTGTGCACTGCGGGCCTCAAGTTGCGATAGTGTTTTCAGACTACTTTTGCCGCTATAGCAAATATGCAGAGGTAAAAAGGGCTGTAACAGCCCCTTTACAGAGGATCGGGAAGAACGGGAGCCTTTGGCAACAACAGAGATTTTCCCCATTGAGGCAACAAACAGATCCACCAGTTGACTGGTTTCCCGGTATGGACGGGTGTGCAAAACAAAAGCCGGTAATAACTCCGGCTCAGTCATCACCATAACCTAAGCTACGCAAGGCGCGTTCATCATCGGCCCAGCCGGATTTCACTTTCACCCACAGTTCCAGGAAAACGCGTTGTCCAAACAGGCGCTCCATATCCATGCGAGCCTCAGTACCGATAACCTTGAGTTTCTCACCCTTGTTACCGATCACCATTTTTTTCTGGCCTTCACGTTCAACCAGGATCAGCGCATTAATATGGAATAAACCATCTTCTTCCACTTTGAAACGTTCAATCTCAACCGTGACTGAGTAGGGTAACTCCTCGCCCATGAAGCGCATCAATTTTTCACGCACAATCTCCGATGCCATAAAGCGGGAGCTGCGATCTGTAATATAATCTTCCGGGAAATAGTGTTGGCCTTCAGGTAACAGCTGACGGGCCATTTCACGGATCTTGTCGACATTGGTACCTTTGGTCGCTGAGATCGGCAGGATCTCAGCAAAGTTGCCTTTTTGTGCCAACCATTGCAGATGAGGTAATAACACCTCTTTATCCTTGATGTTATCGACCTTGTTAACCGCCAGAACAACCGGACAACGGACATGACGCAGCTTGTTCAGCACCATCTCATCGTCATCCGTCCATTGTGTGCCATCGACAACAAAAACCACCATCTCGACATCACCCAAGGAGCTGGTCGCGGCCCGGTTCATTAACCGGTTAATGGCGCGCTTTTCTTCAATATGCAGACCCGGTGTATCCACAAATACCGTTTGGTAAGCACCTTGAGTATCAATGCCCAAGATACGGTGACGAGTTGTCTGTGGCTTCCGAGAGGTAATACTGACTTTCTGTCCCAATAATTTATTGAGCAAGGTCGATTTACCCACATTCGGCCGGCCTACAATTGCAACAAAGCCACAGTAGGTTTTTTCTTCGGTCATGCTAATTGCTCCAGTGCTTTTTCAGCAGCGGCCTGTTCGGCCTTTCTGCGGCTGGAACCAATACCTACGAACGCAGCCTCAACATCATCAATAACACACTCAACCGTAAACTGTTGATTATGTGCTTCACCTTTAACATCCGTTACAGCATAAGTTGGTAGCGGACGACGACGCCCCTGCAAAAATTCTTGCAGACGTGTTTTTGGATCCTTCTGCTCAACGCCAGGACGAATAGAATCTAACCGTTCGTTATACCAGTTCAGCAATAACGTTCTGATCCCTTCCAGATTAGTATCCAGATAAATAGCACCGATCAGTGCTTCCACGGTATCAGCCAGAATAGATTCCCGCCGGTACCCGCCGCTTTTCAGTTCCCCAGGTCCCAGAATGAGGTAATCCCCCAACACAAATTCCCGCGCCAGTTCAGCCAGTGTTTTTTCACGGACCAGAGTCGCTCTCATGCGGCTCATATCTCCCTCACTGACATTCGGGAAACGATGGTAAAGCACCTCGGCGATCACCAGACTTAATATAGAATCACCTAAAAACTCCAGGCGTTCATTATGACGAGAGCCTGCGCTACGATGTGTAACAGCCCGAATTAATAAATCCTTATTCTGAAACTGATAGCCGAGCTTTTTCTCTAAGCGAGATAACTTATCATTCACTGAATACTGCCTATACGATTAAAACGAACACCGGTCGGAATCCATTTAGGCACAGAACTGCCCTCCGGGTGATCGAATTCAAAACTCATCCAGATAGCAACCGCTTTTCCAACCAGATTTCGTTCTGGTACGAATCCCCAGAAGCGGCTATCCAGACTGTTATCGCGGTTATCTCCCATTGCAAAATAATGTCCTTCCGGCACAACCCACTCACCAACAGACTGGCCTGGTTGCTGGTAATACTGACCCACTCGATCCGGAATATAATTATTTAACAGAATTTCATGACGCAGGGTTGTCGCCAGTTTCTCAGAATAACGCTCCAAAGGCATATTTAGCTGAGAAAATGTTCCGCTTTCAATAAACTCAGCGTCAATTTTCTTTAGCTGAGGACAAACTTTACTATCGTGGCAGGCTGGCTGCAGGTAAAGCTCTTTGTTGCGGAAAACGACCCTGTCTCCAGGCAATCCAATAATACGTTTTATGTAGTCAACACGCGGATTTTCGGGATATTTAAATACAACAACATCACCACGCTGCGGATGGCTGGTTTCAATCAGCGTTCTGTTGGTTACCGGTTCTTTCAATCCATAAACGTACTTGTTTACCAGAATGAAATCTCCTTCCAATAATGTAGGCATCATAGAACCTGAAGGGATCTGAAAAGGCTCATATAAAAATGAACGCAAAACCAGCACCGCAGCAATAACCGGGAATATACCTTTGCACTGCTCCACCCAGACGGGCTCTGTCATTAATTTCTCGATAGCCTCTGCCGTCAACGGAGCCTGTGCTGCGGCCTGCGCCCGACGGGCTTTAGCGGCCCGGAAACGGACCAGAACCCAATGATCCAGCAACCAGACAAGGCCTGTCACCGCAGTGACAGTAACCAGAATCAGAGCAAAAGTATTAGCCATTAATTAATTATCCTTTCCGACATGCAGAATAGCCAGGAATGCTTCTTGCGGAACATCAACCCGGCCCAGCGACTTCATGCGCTTTTTACCTTCCTTCTGCTTATTCAGCAGTTTTTTCTTACGGCTGACGTCACCACCATAACATTTAGCCAATACGTCTTTACGCATCGCTTTTACCGTACTACGGGCAATAATATGGTTACCAATTGCAGCCTGAATAGCAATATCAAACATCTGACGAGGGATCAGCTCCCGCATTTTTTCCACCAGCAGACGACCGCGAGTTTGAGCATTATCACGGTGCGTAATGATTGCCAATGCATCAACACGTTCACCATTGATCATTATATCCAAACGAACCATATCCGCTTCCTGGAAGCGTTTAAATGAATAATCCAGAGAAGCATAACCACGACTGGTCGATTTCAGGCGGTCAAAGAAATCCAGAACAACTTCAGCCATCGGAATCTCATACGTCAGTGCAATCTGGTTTCCGTGATACACCATGTTGGTCTGTACACCACGTTTCTCAATACATAACGTGATCACATTACCCAGATACTCCTGCGGCACCAGAATATTACATTCCGCAATAGGTTCTCTCAGTTCCTGGATACTGGTAACAGCAGGCAAGCGGGCCGGACTGTCAATATGAATCGTTGAGCCGTCCGTCTGCACGATTTCATATACTACGGTTGGTGCAGTCGTGATCAGGTCCAGGTCGTATTCACGTTCCAGGCGCTCCTGAATGATTTCCATGTGCAGCATACCCAGGAAACCACAACGGAAACCAAATCCTAACGCAGCGGAGTTTTCTGGTTCATAGAACAGTGACGCATCATTCAGTGACAACTTTTCCAGAGCATCACGGAAGGCTTCATAATCATCAGAAGAAATCGGGAACAGACCCGCATAAACCTGAGGTTTAACCTTTTTAAAACCGGGCAAGGCCGCATCAGCCCCATTTTTGGCATGCGTTAAAGTATCACCGACCGGTGCGCCGTGAATATCTTTGATACCGCAGACAACCCAACCTACTTCACCACAGGTCAGTTCAGTTGTGTCTTTTTGTTTCGGCGTAAAGATACCTAACCGATCAACACCCCAGGTCTGACCGGTACTCATTACTTTGATCTTATCGTTCTTTTTCAGGCTGCCATTTTTAATTCGCACCAGCGATACAACACCCAGGTAGTCATCAAACCAGGAGTCAATAATCAACGCTTGCAGAGGCGCATCCGGATCGCCAACCGGTGCAGGAATCTTTTTAACAATATCTTCCAGTACGTCATTAACACCCAAACCTGTCTTGGCCGAACAACGGACTGCATCCACCGCATCAATACCAACGATATCTTCAATTTCTTCAGCGACACGTTCTGGTTCGGCTTGTGGCAAATCGATTTTATTCAGAACCGGAACTACTTCCAGGTTCATTTCCATTGCGGTATAGCAGTTAGCCAAAGTCTGCGCTTCAACCCCCTGCCCGGCATCAACTACCAGCAATGCGCCTTCACAGGCAGCCAGGGAGCGCGACACCTCATAGGAAAAGTCTACGTGGCCCGGTGTATCGATGAAGTTTAATTGATAGGTTTCACCATCTTTGGCCTTATAGTTCAGCGTAACACTCTGTGCCTTGATCGTGATGCCACGTTCACGTTCAAGATCCATTGAGTCAAGAACCTGTTCCTGCATTTCACGTTCGGATAGACCGCCGCAGATCTGAATCAAGCGGTCTGACAAAGTCGACTTACCATGGTCGATGTGGGCAATAATAGAGAAGTTACGAATATTCTTCATGAGGTCTTAGTTATCTGATGGCATGTAATTAACGACAATTTGGACGGGATTTTACTGGATTAGCGGCGGCAGAGCTATGATTACTATCGACTGATTGCACACACGCCCGGAATGAGCATGGTGCAATAACAAATCATTCAATGGCAAGGGGTCTGTACTGTCTGAACAACAGGAATGGTTATACCGAGAATCACGGGTTTATAATCATTATCTGTTAATCTGGCTGACCTGATACGCATCAGCATAAATCCGGCATAACCTCCAAGCACAGCACCTGCTATCGCCGGCCATTCTTCTCCCGGAACGGAAAAAATCTGACCGATAACCGCGCCTGACATAATAAAAAACAAGGGTAAAATATAAACCAGCAAAGCCCCCTTCAGCAGCCCCTTTTCAGGGATACCAATTCTGACCTGCTGACCAACTTCCAGCGGAAGAGAACATGCAATATCAATGATGCGATCTGAATGTTCCTGTTCTTCCTCATGCCCGGAACTGATACCACAGCTTGATTGATGCTGACAATGACCACATGCTGATTTACGTTGATATTCAACACTGACATAACCAGACTTAGTAGCTACAACGGTAGCAATAGCTTCGATCATTGACTATTCCTCTATCGATTCATCTCAATAGTCTCTGCTATCTGTCGCAAACTAGGCAAAGGCAATTCACCAACCACAGTCAGAATGACACCATCGTTCCGGTTAACACTCAGAATAGAGGTCGCGCCATGCATTGCGATTTGTTCCGTTTCCCGACCAGCCGGTTTAGCGTTTGCCCGGGAAATATAGACAGAAACATCCACCAGACCATCACTAAGCATAAAGTAGTCCATTAATTCGTCACTACCGATTAATTTATGCTGATCGGATGATTTTGCTGCAAACCCTGGTGGTACCCAGCCAAGCTTCCACTGATGAGATGGCGGCTCTGCACGATAAATATCCCGGCTGGTTTCCGCAGGAGGAACATTCATAGCGGCAAGCGTCTTAATATTTGAAGAATGTTCGGATAAAAAGCGGAAATCAATGCCCAAATACTGCTCAACCGGATTTCCTTGCGCATCATTCACATCCAGTCGTAACAAAATACCCGTTTTTTGTTCTAACCAGAGGATAAAGCTATATTTACTGTCATCTTTGGCCGTCAAACGAACTGATTGTGCTACCTGACCAGCAATCCGGCTCTTGCCCATACTGACTACGTCATAAAACTTAAGTAAGGTTTCCGGAGAACAACTCATCATTGCAAACCACAAGCCCGGTAATCTGGACTCCTGCAACGTATATGACACTTGTGCAGATTCTGCGAATGTGACTTGTTTGTTTTTTCCCAGATATTCAACAAGTCGTCCACTCAATGTCAATAAATGCGTTATCTCGGTACGGTTATTCCAACCATGAGTCAAACGTAATGGCTCAATGTTGTTTTGTAGTATATGCACCATCACCAACTCAAAATTGTTGTGATGATAACCACGTTGCATCTGAAATAACAAAGCCTCTGCTGAGGGTTCAGCGGAGGCTTTAGTTACCAACGAGCCAATAAGAAGGAATGCTAAAACTATACGATGCATCAAAATTTAATTACCGCTCAGCAGGTGATAAACGTTGTTGTAACTGGTGATCCTGAATATAGCGAGCAATACGCTGACGGTGTTCCTGAAGTTGTTGCTCTGTCATGGCTGAAGACTGTTGTTGAGCATCATGAACCCGTCCTGTATTGAAGTTAATACTGACCGGGATAGCCGAACCACCAACAGGAACTGTATTTAATACCGGAGTTTGTTTAATACCAGCCAAAGCATCATCTTCTTGCTGATATTGCTGAATACCCACAAGAACAGCGACAGCAACAGAAGCCGCAATACCATATTGCCCGGCAACCTGAATAAACTGTTTCACACTTGGTTTGACCAAAGAGAACAGTGAACGACGAGGTTTAGGCGCTAAAATAGTGGGTTCTTGTTCCAGAGCATCGGCGATACGCTGTGACAAATCGAGATCCAACTGTTCCGGTAATTCATCACGTAATGCATCACCGATCAAATGATAACGCTCCCAGGCAGCAGATGCCGAAGGATCTTCTGATAATGCCTTTAGCGCCTGCTCAGAATGCAACTGATTATCCATCAGCGCTGAAATGCGTTCTTTTGATGTTGTCATATTAACCCGTTACTCCATTTCAAAGCAGGATAATCCTAATCTATTCCCTGCAGTACGGCCTTAAGACGATTATCAATAAACTCCCGGGCACGAAAGATACGAGAACGAACAGTGCCAACCGGACATCCAATAATTTCGGCGATCTCTTCGTAACTCAAGCCCTCAAGTTCCCGCAACGTAATGACCGTTCGCAAATCCTCAGGTAATGACTGCAAAGCATCCATTACGGTTTGCCGAACCTGATCAGATGACAGTAACCGTTCAGGACTTGCGATATCACGCAATGCTTCACCTGAGTCATATTGTTCTGCATCAATAATATCAACATCTACCCCTGGTGGACGGCGGCCATTTGAGACCAGGTAATTCTTTGCCGTATTCACTGCGATACGATACAGCCAAGTATAAAAAGCACTGTCATTTCTGAATGAAGGCAAGAAACGATAAGCACTTATAAACACTTCCTGAACCACATCAGCAATATCACCAGAATTACTGACATACCGACTTACCAGATTCATTATCTTCCGCTGATATTTGGTAACCAGCAGATTAAATGCCTGTTTATCGCCCCGTTGCACTCGTTCAACTAATTGTTGATCGATCTCTATATCGCTATCGCTCATATCGACGCCGATTTCCTCCCTATTCGCATTATCGGCCCGAAGTAGCGCACTTAATCAGACAACATTTTTAGAGAAAAGTTCTATTCTCGACAAAAAAACGTGATCCGGGCTGTACCTGAGCATCAGTTGGGCTAGTATAAAGCTTTAATCATCAAGGCCAATGATACTTATGAAACAGAATGTTGAATACTCCTGCGATGTTTTGATCATTGGCAGTGGTGCCGCAGGCCTCACTTTGGCGTTACGCTTGGCTGATCATGCCAAAGTGGTGGTATTGAGCAAAGGACCCTTGAGCGAAGGGGCTACCTATTATGCCCAGGGAGGCATCGCTGCTGTTGCTGAAGAAACAGATAGCGTGGAGTCGCACGTCAACGACACATTAAATGCTGGTGCCGGTTTATGCGATAAATCTATTGTTGAATTTACAGCTCAGAATGCAAAAGAGTCGATTGACTGGTTGATCCAGCAAGGTGTTCCTTTTGATAAAGAGGAAGGCAAATCGGAAGACGGTGAACCGGCATACCATCTGACCCGTGAAGGTGGACACAGCCACCGCCGGATATTCCACTCAGCCGATTCTACCGGTAAGTATGTTGAAATCACCCTGGTTGACCGTGTCAGACAACATCCGAACATCCAATTAATGGAGCGTTTCAATGCTGTCGACCTTATTACCACCAGAAAACTGGGCATTCCGGGCAACCGGGTATTAGGTGCCTATATCTGGAACCGGACTAAAGAACAGGTCGAAACAGTCAGAGCACGATTTGTCGCACTGGCAACAGGCGGTGCATCTAAAGTTTATCAATATACCTCCAATCCTGATGTCAGTTCCGGAGATGGTATTGCCATGGCATGGCGAGCAGGTTGCCGTGTGGCAAACATGGAATTTAACCAGTTTCATCCAACCACTCTGTTTCACCCCGATGATCGTAACTTCCTGCTGACTGAAGCATTACGTGGTGAAGGCGCATTACTGAAACGGCCTGATGGTTCGCGTTTCATGCCTGAATTCGATTCGCGGGCTGAGCTCGCTCCGCGTGACATCGTAGCCCGGGCCATCGACTATGAAATGAAGCGTCTTGGCGCTGACTGTATGTTCCTGGATATCAGCCATAAACCTGCAGATTTCGTCCGCAAACATTTCCCGACTATCTATGAACGTTGTCTGAAACTGGGAATTGATATCACCAGACAACCTATCCCAGTTGTTCCGGCTGCTCACTATACGTGCGGCGGAGTAATGAGTGATAAATTCGGTCAGACTGATATCCCGGGTCTTTATGCAATCGGAGAAGTATCTTATACCGGTCTGCATGGTGCTAATCGCATGGCATCTAACTCTATACTGGAATGTATCGTTTTCGCGCAATCAGCGGCAAAAGATATCGAAGCTCGTTTGCCAATGAGCAGTATGCCACCATCATTACCGGCATGGGATGAAAGTCAGGTATCAAACTCAGACGAAGAAGTTGTTATCCAGCACAACTGGCATGAATTACGGCTATTCATGTGGGACTACGTGGGAATAGTTCGCACGAATAAACGATTGGAACGCGCCAAACGCCGTATTGATCTGCTCAAGCAGGAAGTCCATGAGTATTATGCAAACTTCCGCGTTTCAAACAATTTACTCGAATTGCGTAATTTGCTGCAGGTTGCTGAACTGATGGTACGTTCCGCTATGGCACGCAAAGAGTCCCGGGGATTACATTACAACCTGGATTACCCTGAGCAACAGGATAATCCGGTACCAACAATTCTGATTCCTGGTGACTACTAAGTCCGCATAGCGATCCGCCGGGCAATCCGGCGGTATTCCGCTTCATCCATACTGTCAGAGAATAACCACAAATGTGTTGTTTTTTCCCCTTGTAACACAAGCCAGATAAAGCCATAGCCAACCTTAGACGTCGGAGTAATATGATAAAATTTCCCGTCTATAAAGACTTCATCACCACGCATTTCAAAAACAAACCGACGGTGATAGGCATGGTACAAAGACCAGAAAAAAGAACATCCCCACAAAATAAAAAACATCAGCCACAGATGACCATGCAGACTTATCCATGCCAGCCACCCAAGAATGATATGACCAATCAGCAGAAATAACTGGTGGTGATGTGATGGTTCAACCCGAATGACGTGCCTGATGTTTTTCACGAATCACTCCCAATATAGGCTGTAATGATAGATCTGACGGAACCTCTGAACGTAACAGACAATAAAACAACTCCAGATCAGAGCATTCGAGCACACGCCGGAAATCATCCTGTAGTGACTCAGAAAGCCCTGTGTAATCATGTTCAAGAAAAGGAGCCAGGATCGTATCCAACTCCAGCATCCCTCGGCGACAAGCCCAGCGTAGTCTTGACAATTCAACACTCATATCATGATTTCCTCTGATAATCTCAGCAATATCAGCTGACAAATAATAGTCTGTTATTTACCATGAATTACCATCCCTAAGTGGAAAAACCATGATGAATGAAAGACTTTTATTTCCTTCTGAGCCTAGTGTATATCATTTGAATGATATAGCAGTGATCCGTCTGGAAGGTCCGGATGCCATCAAATATCTGCACGGTCAAGTTACCTGCGACGTCACGGCATTAGCCCCGGGGCAAAGTACTTTGGGCGCACACTGTACCCCGAAAGGAAAAGTGCTGGCCATATTCAGACTAGTCAGACGTGAACAGGATCTGCTACTGATTTATAAAAAAGAACTGACAGACATACAGTTAGCCGAGTTTAAGAAATATGCTGTTTTTTCTAAAGTAAGCATTACAGACATCAGCGAGCAATATCATGTCACCGGGATAGCGGGTACTGGCACCGATAACTGGCTGAACAATACTGTCCACGGCAACGCAAATGAAATAAAACTGCAAGTAGCCGCCGATCGCTGGTTGATGCTGAGTGAAAAGCAACCCCCTTTGACACTCTCTTTGCCTGAACAACCCGCTGCAGACTGGTATGGACTGGATATTCTGGATGGTATCCCTCAGCTAAGCAAACGCACTCAGGCAGAATTCATACCACAGGCGCTTAATTTACAAGCCTTGCATGCGATTAGCTTCACAAAGGGCTGTTATACAGGACAAGAAATAATAGCCCGCGCCAAATACCGGGGAGCCAATAACCGGGCACTGTTCATTCTGCAAGGTCATTCCGCTAAACCAGTTACAACAGATACTGTGCTGGAACGTCAGATCGGTGAGCAATGGAGAGGAACTGGTACAATTCTGGATGTCTGGCAAAAACAGGAGCAGGTCTTACTTTCTGTTGTGCTGGCATCAGATACACAACATGACAGCCTTTTCCGGGTAGAAAATGATCCCGACACCAATTTTACTATAATTCCACTACCTTATCCCTTAGATTAAAATCTTTGTTCCGGTTATCCCACTTAACCGGAACAGGCCCCCCCTTTTACTCCACTTATCTCAGTCTTATGAATAAGTCGAAGAACACAGGGGATTACAAATAAACACTTATGTTACAATTTGTTTCAAACAAAAATAATGTGAAACAATTAAAAAGAAAAAGAAATGTTTAAATATATAAAAACACAATAGGTATAATAGGTTACATATTAATTTGTATTGTTGCTCTGGTAATAAATAAGAAACAATCATCTATGTGATCTATATTTTATTTCCATGTTTATTCCCTTCTGAGAAGAATTAATTCAACTATCATTATCTTCGTTGAAATACACAGAATATAACGAGTGGTTTCTTTAAATCGAAACCCGTGTAGTTCAATTCATTAATAGGACGCACACTCCTCAGGAGCTCACTAATATGAAAAATTTGTTCGCAAGTCTTCAACAAGTCGGTAAGGCACTGATGCTGCCTGTATCCGTACTGCCCGTAGCAGGTATTCTGCTGGGTGTCGGTGCGGCTAAATTCAGCATTCTGCCTGCCACCCTGTCATCTGTTATGGAACAAGCAGGTGGTGCGGTATTCGGTAACATGGCATTGCTGTTTGCAATCGGTGTAGCATTAGGCTTTACCAAAAACGACGGTGTTGCTGGTCTGGCTGCTGCTGTTGGTTACTTCATTCTGACTAAAACTGTTACTGTAGTTGCCCCTCTGCTGGCTGGCTTAGACCCTGCCGCTGCTGATTTCGCAGCTCAGGCAGATAAAGTATCAAACGTTGGTGTACTGGGCGGCGTTATTGCCGGCGGTATTGCTGCGTACATGTTCAACCGTTTCTATCGTATTCAGTTACCTGAGTATCTGGGTTTCTTTGCCGGTAAACGTTTCGTTCCGTTGTCAACCGGTATTGTAGCTATTGCAGCTGGTGTTGTTCTGGCCTTCATTTGGCCTCCAATCGGTGGTGCTATCAAAGCATTCTCTCACTGGGCGGCATATCAAAACCCTGCGCTGGCTTTCGGTATCTACGGCGTTGTAGAACGCTCGCTGATCCCGTTCGGTCTGCATCATATCTGGAATGCGCCATTCTTCTTCGAAGTAGGTGAATACACCAACGCAGCTGGTCAGGTATTCCATGGTGAAATCGCTCGCTACATCGCTGGTGACGCGACCGCAGGTAACCTGGCTGGTGGCTACATGTTCAAAATGTACGGTCTGCCTGCTGCAGCTATCGCTATGTGGCACACAGCAAAACCAGAAAACCGTGCAAAAATCGGCGGTATTATGATTTCAGCTGCGCTGACTTCATTCCTGACCGGTATTACTGAGCCAATCGAATTCGCCTTCCTGTTCGTTGCACCAGTACTGTACGCGATTCATGCTCTGCTGGCTGGTTCTGCCTTCATCGTGATGATCCTGCTGGGCATGAAACATGGTACTACCTTCTCTCACGGGTTGATTGACTTCCTGGTACTGTTCTCTCAGTCTTCTAAAGGCTGGATGTTCCCGGTTATCGGTCTGATCTACGCAGCCATTTACTACACCGTGTTCCGTGTAGCAATCACTGCACTGGATCTGAAAACCCCTGGTCGTGAAGAAGAATCTTCTGAAGAAACAGCGTTGTCAGGTTCAGAAATGGCTGGTGAACTGGTTCATGCATTCGGTGGTAAAGAAAACATTACCAACCTGGATGCTTGCATCACTCGTCTGCGTGTTACAGTGAAAGACGTATCTAAAGTAGACCAGGCTAAACTGAAATCTCTGGGTGCTGCAGGTGTTGTTGTCGCAGGCTCCGGTATTCAGGCTATCTTCGGCACCAAATCAGACAATTTGAAAACTGATATGGACCACTGGATTCACTCAAACTAAATTAAATAAGAAACTACGGTTTCCATTTTAACCCCTCTTCGGAGGGGTTTTTTATTCCCAAAATGCAATACATAAAATATCCAATAGCTTCGGGAGCATAAAACTTTGGGTGTTTTGGGTTTTATTTTAAATATTATTTTTCGAAAGAAAGCCTCATAAAAACACAGGCAAAACTTTCATACAAAAGAAAAAACCACAGAAAACCCGTTACATTTACTTTCGATATGAAGCGTTTTGTAAGAATAAAGAATAAAAAGAAACAGCAGGAAACCATTAAACAGTTTATTAATAATAACTTACATCCCTCTCTATTGCCTTTTCTTGGCTTGGCATTGAAAATAATTATTGAGATCAATGCTTCGTTTTTCACCAATATCGCACTCGCTCGATGTTCTGGTCACATGCAACGATCGAAATCAAAGTTTGACGATAATAAAAAATTCTGGTTTCCCTATCAATACACTCATCAGGAGTTTCTAAATGAGTAATGCGTTTGCAAATTTGCAAAAAGTCGGTAAATCGCTGATGTTACCGGTTTCCGTATTGCCAGTAGCAGGTATTCTGCTTGGCGTCGGTTCCGCCAATTTTAGCTGGTTGCCCGCGGTAGTTTCACAAGTTATGGCTCAGGCTGGTGGTGCCGTATTTGGTAATATGGCTCTTATTTTCGCTATTGGTGTCGCTTTAGGCTTTACCAATAATGATGGTGTAGCTGCATTGGCTGCGACTGTAGGTTATGCCATCCTGACCAAAACCATGACCGTAGCAGCACCATTTATTGCTGGCCTGGATCCTTCAGCAGCTGACTATGCGGTACAAGTAGAACACATGTCCAATACCGGTGTTCTGGGCGGTATTATTGCTGGTGCGATCGCCGCATTTATGTTCAACCGCTTCTATCGTATTCAGTTACCTGAATATCTGGGGTTCTTTGCCGGCAAACGTTTTGTACCAATCATTACCGGTTTCTCCGTCATTATTGCTGCGGTAATTTTGTCTTTCATTTGGCCTCCGGTAGGACATGCCATTGATTTGTTCTCACAATGGGCTGCATACCAGAACCCTACACTGGCATTTGGTATCTATGGTCTTGTTGAACGTTCACTGGTGCCTTTCGGTCTGCATCATATCTGGAACGTACCATTCCAGATGCAGGTAGGCTCATTCACTAATGCCGCTGGCCAAGTATTCCATGGCGATATTCCTCGTTTTATCGCTGGCGATCCAACTGCTGGTAAACTGGCTGGTGGTTTCCTGTTCAAAATGTACGGTCTGCCTGCTGCCGCTATTGCGATCTGGCACAGTGCTAAGCCAGAGAACCGCGCTAAAGTTGGCGGTATTATGATCTCTGCTGCACTGACTTCATTCCTGACCGGTATTACAGAACCAATTGAATTCTCATTCATGTTTGTTGCACCGGTATTGTATGCAATTCATGCTGTGCTGGCAGGTTTGGCATTTGTAGCATGTATCGCTCTGAATATGAGTGCAGGCACCAGCTTCTCTCATGGTCTGATTGATTTCCTGGTTCTGAGTGTTCTGGGTAACAAAGGTAGTAACCTGATCATGTTCCCACTGATCGGTCTGTGCTACGCAGCTGTCTACTACACCGTATTCCGTGCAGTTATTAAATTCCTGAATCTGAAAACACCAGGTCGTGAAGAAGAATCAGCTGAAGACAAAGCTTTATCTGGTTCTGAGCTGGCAGGAGAATTGGTTCATGCATTCGGCGGTAAAGACAACATCACTAACCTGGATGCATGCATCACACGCTTACGCGTTAGTGTGAAAAGCACAGAGAATGTTAACCAATCCAAACTGAAGTCTTTAGGTGCTGCCGGCGTAGTAATTGCGGGCACTGGTGTACAGGCAATTTTTGGCACCAAATCCGACAACCTGAAAACCGATATGGATCAGTGGATAAAAGCAAACTAATTCTGTTTAGCTATTTTAATCCGTTATCTAAACCCCTCGCCTTGTCGAGGGGTTTATTTTATCTAATAACAACGAATTACTCAGTTATACCGAGCAATTCCAACTAGCTAACTGAATTGACGGTTTCTATCTTAAGGATAGGATGTTACGTGTATATAACCTTCAAGGATAAAGATATGCGTAAACTTTTCTCCATGCTTACCATTTTTTCTCTTGTATTCAGCATTTCATTATTCTCTGAACATGCTGAAGCAAGAAAGTTTGGTGGCAGTAAATCATTTGGCCGAAGCTATAAAACGGCTCCCGCACAACCGACACAAACAGCAACAAACACAACAAATCCAACATTAAACAAACAAGCCCAGCCTAATAAAAGCGGTTTGATGGGTGGACTGCTTGGCGGATTACTTGCTGGCGGCTTATTTGCCTGGTTATTAGGAAGTGGCGCATTTGAAGGTTTACAAATCTTCGATATTCTCCTGATGGCTGGTGTTGCATTCCTTATTTTCCGTTTCCTGCGAAGCCGAAAAACAATCACAGCAGCAGGACCACAACCTGCCTATAGTATGCCGTACCAGACCAAGCAAAATGTCGAACCAGAATCTCTGCAACCAGGATATGCAACCAGCGGATCTTTCACATCTTCAGCAGATGCTATACCGTTTGATTTGCCTGCTGGCTTTGATATCCCTGCGTTCATAAAAGGCGCGTGTGATCATTACCGAACGTTGCAAACTGCATGGAATGATAATGATTTTTCAAAAATACAGGAATATGTTACACCCGAGTTATTCAATGAACTTAAACAGGAACGAGCAAACTATTCTGGCGAACAACATACTGAAGTCATGTTTGTGAGTGCGGAATTAGTTCGGGCTGAACGAAAAACTAATTTGGCCCAAGTGAGTGTTTTATTTAAAGGCCGCTACCGTGACGTAGTAGAAGGCATTGAAGAGGATATCAACGAAGTGTGGCATCTGGAACGCGATCTAATCGTAACAAATGCACCATGGTTGATTGTCGGTATAGAAAATAACTGATACACCAATATCTATTCTATCTATCTTGTATTACTGAATAGTAAAAACGCGCTGGAGAAATTCAGCGCGTTTTTTATTTTTAACTGAAAAATACAACTTATGGATATGACTTCGCCTTTTGTCATTCTACCGAGACCAAGAAATAACATATTGTTTTATAAATAAATATTTTATTTTTATGAGTGAATAATCTTCGTCAGTTCAAGCTGCCATTTATGATTTACTGTGCCAGCTTGACCAAAGCAACTGGCTTATGACCACGAAAATCCAGCATAAACTCGTAGGTTCCGGCTTGTTCCGGCGTAAATTTCAATTCATCCAGATAACTATAAGCCCGAACAGGCAAAGGTCTATTTAAGCTTAATGCTGCATCATCAATAGCCGTGCCATAATTCATAGAAGGATTCCATTGGGCATCAGCAAATTTAAAATGGTATGTTTTTCCTGCTTCAGGAAGGTTCGCTTTTACACTGAATAAACGAGTAGATGTTTGTTGAACTTTATATTCAGGAAGAGCATCCCAATTAGTCATATCTCCACGGAGAAACAGCACAGAGCCGGAAGAAACACGATCCTGAATATCATGTTGATTTGACTGAGAACTACAGCCTACGATCAATACACCAGCGATTAATGATATTACCAGCCTCATGCCCGCATCCTTACTCTGAGAAATATATTGGCTGAATTATAACAACTAATTGATTGATAAAATTAAAAAAAGAAAAACAAAAAGCCCTGAGCAGTTGCTCAGGACTTTATTCTTTTCAATGGTGCT